>ERZ890510.1119-NODE-1119-length-18539-cov-6.140662_pt1 | contig 18539 bp, 18 predicted proteins | sample MGYA00521265_ERZ890510 | MGnify/ENA primary metagenome ERZ890510 (study PRJEB32303, sample SAMEA104408624) | aquatic metagenome | biome: Brackish water; feature: Chemocline; material: water | place: Baltic Sea | collected 2014-10-26T21:54:00 | depth 110 m ...
GCTCCATGTAACGAGCGATCTGGCGCGACCCGTACCACGGCGTCTCCAAAAACTGCTTGTAGATGATTTCCATGAACCGCAGATTCTCTGCGCTCTCGCCCTTTGGCTCATAGAAAAGGTTCGACCGCACCAGCGTTAGCAACACGCACTGACGCCGCACGCTCAGCTTATGATCCTTGCTCACCATTTTTTGCCTCGCGTCCTGAGCAGTTGAACCGAGGCATCTGCCAAAAAATCCCGCTCCACGACAAGCTGCCCAATCTTCGAGTGCAGCTTTGCTATATCAGCCGAGCTGGGCGTATCGGGATCAGGTCCGCGTCGCCCAAACGTCGCGACCATGTTCTCAATCGCCGCCCGCTTCCACGTGCTGATCTGGGTCGAATGCACACCGTACTTCTTCGCAAGCTCAGAAAGCGTCATCTCTTCGCGGATCGCCTCAAGCGCGACCTTGGCCTTGAACTCGGGCGCGTGGTTCTTTCTCTTCATCATTCTGGATCATCTCTCGCATCAAGAAATCCATCTTAACAAATGGTCCGAAATTCCGCGACCACCTCTAGTTCGACGCCTCGACCAACACCACATCCCCTTTGTTCAGCAGCGCTTTGTTGACCAGATCCATCGCCTGAAGCGATCCGGTAGTCACCAGAATCTCGCCGGGGTCCACGGACATCCCGGCGCGTCGTTTTAAAATCTCGGAAATCGTTTCCCGCAGCGGTAAATAACCCTGCGGGCCACTGTTCATTCCGTATTTTCCCATGGCGTGGCCTTGGTTCCGGATGACGTTACCGACAGCCTCGGCAAGTGCGTTTGCAGGTACGGTGGCTTCGTCAATATTCCCGCCGACAAAATGAAATTCGGGCAAGCCAGAAAACGGCTTGGCTTGGCCTTTGGCAACCGTTGACAAGAGTTGTGCAAATTCAAACATCTGGGAACCTCCGGCTATCTGGAACTCTTTCGTGGCACTCTGCCAGCCGGACGCACAAAGCGCCAACTGAAATTTGTCTATGCGTTGGGAGGTTGCTAAATGTGACCAGCGCCGCATTGCAGGACGCCGGAGATTTGGCGGCGCTAGTCGTTTCCGCCGTTTGGATCAGAGTGCGGTTTCGCCGGCGCGGACGCCGTGCGCATGTCGGTGTTTTCCAACCGCGCCTCCAGTTCATGCCGCTGAATTTTGCCTGTGGTAGAACGCGGCAGGTCGTCCAACGGAATGAAATGGATTTCTTTAGGGCGCTTATAATTGGCAAGATTGGCACGACAGAGGTCGTTGACATCCGCCACAGACAGATCAGCATCGTTTCGCGCAATAAATGCCACCGGCACTTCGCCCCATTGCGCGTCCTTTTTGCGCACGACGGCCGCGTCAGCGATGCGTGTGTCGGCCAGCAACACCCGTTCGATTTCCGCCGGATAAATGTTTTCGCCACCCGATTTGATCAGATATTTGGCGCGGTCAACGAAATCGAGCGTGCCGTCCGGGTTGCGGCGAAACAAATCCCCCATGTGAAACCAGCCATCCCGGAAATCCTTGGCGTTGGTTTCAGGCGCGTTCCAATAGCCGGAAAAAACCGTCGGGCCGCGGATTGCCAATTCACCGGGCGCGCCTTCTGGCACCTCAGCGCCGTGGTCATCCACAAGACGCACCTCACAAACCGAACTGATGCGTTTTGACAGTGAATATTGAGTATCCCCCGGTTGGATCAGTGCCGCCGAGGCCGGAGGCGTGCCCGTTTCAGTTGATCCAAATGAATTAAAATAAGGCGCATTTAACAACGCAGTAAGGTCGACAATTTCCTGGCGCGGCACAAGATCGGCCATCGCCCCAACGCAGGCGATCCGGTTTAGTCGCGGCTTGCGTTCTTTTAGCCGTCGGATGAACGGCTCAATCACCCCTGGCATCATGACAAACCAGCCAAGCGAGTGACGCTCGGCGGCGTCAATGATTGCGTCAGGCTGGAACCCGTCGATAACGGCCACCGGCGACCCTGACATCAGCGCGCCAAGCAGCTGATCAGTTGAGGCCATATGAAACATCGGCGCCCAAGCGATGAACGCGTCCTGATCGCGAATGCCAACATCCATCCTAAGCGCGCACATCCGGGCGATTTGGGCGCGTTGACTGATAAGCGCACCTTTTGGCAAGCCGGTTGTGCCGCTGGTGTAAAGGATCAGCATGCCGTCTTCGGGGTCAACATCGGGGTTGGCGTTTGCCGGATTGGCAGTGCCTATAAGCGACGGATAATCGGTATCAAAGTTAATTACCCGACAATCGGGCAGGCTGAGATCACGGATCGCGTTGATTTTGTCGGCGGAGACCAATAAAATCTTTGGCGCCACCAAAGAAATGCAATATTGCAATTCTCTGCCGGTAAGACGCCAGTTCTGACAGGCCAAAATCGCCCCGGTCATGGCGCATGCAAGTTCCGCCTCGATATATTCGGGTCGGTTTTCCGAAAGGATCGCAACCCGATCACCCCGCCGAACGTCTTGTTTTATCAACAGGCTGGCCAGCTTTCTGACCCGGATATCAAGATCGGCGAAACTGGTTGTGGCACCTTTAAACTCAACAGCGACGGCACTTGGTTTGCGCCGCACTTGAGCGTGAAAAAGGCCGTAAACGGTGGATCTACCCGCAGCGCTGACGAATTTTTCCACGGTTATCCTCGGTTTTCCTGCATTGCGGCTGGCGTCATTTCGACCCAAGCTTCGCGATGATATTTAATCAATGTTTAGAACAACCTTGCCCATAACTTTACGGTCTTCCAGCATTTGTAACGCTTCCGCCGCACGTTCCAAAGGAAACGAGGCGCTGATCCGTGGTTTGATTTTACCATCCGAATACATCTGGAACAACTCCCGCATATTTTCGGCATGTGCTGCCGGGTCGCGGGCCACCCAGGCGCCCCAGAAGACGCCGACAATCTGGCAGCCCTTTAACAATGTCAGGTTTAGCGCGATTTTGGGGATGCCTGCCGGAAATCCAACAACCAAAAACCGCCCCTCCCACGCCATTGCGCGAATTGATGGTTCTGCATAAGCGCCTCCAACGGCGTCATAAACCACGTTGACGCCTTCAGGCCCAGCCAAGTCCTTGATTTGCCCGGACAGGGCCTTTTGCGCGTCACGATCAAGGTCGCGTGGGTAAACCAGCGCTGCATCTGCGCCAACATCACGACAAAACCGGGCTTTTTCTTCTGAAGAAACGGCAGCGATAACTTTTGCGCCCATTGCTTTGCCAAGTTCAATAGCCGCAACTCCAACGCCGCCAGCTGCACCCAGAACCAACAGGCTTTCGCCCGGTTTGATGGCCGCCCGGTTTTTTAGCGCGTGGTAAGACGTACCATAGGTCAGAACGAAGCACGCGGCCTCGTCATAGGGCATGTTGTCAGGGATCTTGGTGGCTTTGCGCGCGTCAATCGCGATATGGCTGACAAATCCGCCATGGCTGGACAGCGCCAGAACCCTGTCGCCAATTGCAAAGCCCTGAACACCTTCACCCAAAGCTTCGATATCGCCGGCAATCTCGCCGCCCGGCGCAAAGGGGCGGGGTGGCTTAACCTGATAAAGATCACGAATAATCAATGTGTCCGGAAAATTTACGCCTGCGGCCCGCACCCCGATCAGGATTTCGCCCTTTTTGGGTTTGGGCGCCGCGAGCTCGGTCAGTTCAAGTGTATCGGGCCCGCCGGCAACGGTGCTTAACATGGCTTTCATTGGATGTCCCCTTGATGCGCAATGGGCGCGCAGTTGCCCACATTGAGGACGATCAACATCGAACTTGTCAATCAAAAATCAAAATGCAATTCTGCATAGCGGAACATGGGTTTGCAGGCGAAGATTTGGGATTGTCTGTTCAAGTCAAAGGGAAAGCATGACAAATACCGAATTCTTTGATGCACCGCTTAGAGGTAAAGACCGGAATTTCGTAACCGCCCTTGCGCGAGGCCTTGAGGTTTTGCGGTGTTTTCGCCCGAATGAAATCGAACTGACAAACGCCGAATTTGCCGAACGCACTGGGCTGGCCAAGGCGACGATTTCGCGGCTGACCCATACGCTATGTGAACTGGATTACTTGGTCGTCGATCCGCGCACCGGCACATACCGATTAAGTGCGGGGGTTCTGCAACTGGGATTTGGCGTTTTGTCGGGTCTGGATATTGGCGACCGGGCCGAAAAGGAAATGCGAGCCCTGCGAAACGGGCCAAATTCTTACGTGACCGTCGCGTTGGCCGAACAGCATCGCCTTGATGTGGTCTATGTCGCCGTGCAGCGTTCGCGTGAAGAAGTGGCGCTGACGATGCGGATCGGTTCGCGGTTGCCCCTGTTCTTCTCGGCGATTGGGCGGGCAATTCTGGTTGGCATGGACGAGGCCGAACGGCAGGAAGTATTTGCCTATGTGAAAAGCGTTGAACCAGACGGGCAATCGGCGCGGGTCGCCGGGTTTGAACGCGCGCGACACGAGTATAACACAGTTGGATTTTGTTCCAGCTACGGCGAGTGGCGGGCAGATGTGAACGGGATTGCGGTTCCGGTGAAATCCTTCATCGGTGGCCGGCTTTACGGGATGAACGTCGGCGGGCCTTCCTTTCATGTGCGAAAAAAGCAGCTTGAAACCGTCTATGCCAAGCGGTTGTTCGAGGCGGCAAGGACGCTGAGTATGCAGACATTAAGCGACGTGAAGTGAGGTCAGTTCGCCAAAAGGAATCACTTTCCATTTTGCGAAACCCAGTTCCGCAGAGCGGAACTAAAGGCAATTCTGTGTCGCCAACCAAACCCAGGACAAAATCATTTTAGCCATTATTTCAGGCGAAAAATTCGTTGCGCAGAGGCAGGTCCTTTTGATCCTTGCCCCTTGAATCGCGAGGCTGCAGCAGAAAAAATACCCCAAAGCCGTTTAGATATTTGTTTCGATTGCATTTTTACTGTTTAAAAACAAATGATTAAGCCGTCATGCCTCAAATGTCAATTGCAAGCGCAAGCTGAAACTGCAGGCGGGATAAATTGCGGTTGGTTAAACCTGTCCACCAAATGCCTTACTCAACGTCATTTGAGTTCGCTCGAAAATTGAAGGGATTGTTCTTGACTTTGAATGGACATATGCAATCGTTTTTCCGAGCCTTGGCAAACATCATGTCAACCGAAGCTCCAAGCTTGTTTAGGGAGAATTTCACATGCTTAAGAAAACCAGATTTAGCGTCGCCGCTGCTCTTGCGCTTTCCGTAAGTGCAACTGCCGCGTTCGCTGATAATATCAAGATTGCATTTATCGATCCACTGTCTGGGGCATTTGCTGCCACCGGCACCAACGGCGTTCACCAGTACGAGTTCGCGGCCGAGACCTTGGTCAACGCCAAGGGCGGTGTACTTGGTGGCCAGATGTTCGAGATAGTGCCATTTGACAATAAAGTCAGCCCAAAGGAATCGCTGATCCAGTTGCAGGTCGCAATTGATCAGGGCATCCGCTTCATTGCGCAGGGCAACTCGTCTGGTGTGGCGCACGCGATCACCGACGCTGTGAACAAACACAACGCGCGAAACCCTGAAAGCCGGGTGCTGTTCCTGAACTACTCTGCGGTCGATCCGGCGCTGACCAATGACGACTGTAACTTCTGGCACTTCCGCTTTGACGCCAACGCTGACATCAAGATGGACGCGCTGACAGACGTGATCAAGACGAACGATAAGATCAAGAAGGTCTACATCATCGGGCAGGACTATAGCTTCGGTAAGGCCGTTGCGGCTGCTGCCGTACGGTTCCTGGCCGAAAAACGCCCGGACATCGAGATCGTCGGCAACGAATTGCATCCAATCGGCAAGGTGAAGGACTTTACCCCTTACGCCCGTAAAATCGTCGCCGCTGGTGCTGATGCCGTGATCACCGGCAACTGGGGTGCAGACATGCTGAACCTCGGCAAAGCGGTCATCGAAAGCGGCTATAAAGGCCCGATCTACACCTACTATGCCGCTGGTTCCGGTATCACCGCCGCGTTTGGCGAAGCTGGTAAAGGCGTCATCCGTCTGGTCGCAGAAGGTCAGATCAATCCGCCGGTCAGCGGCGAGGCAAAGGCTTATATTGACGCCTATATTGCCAAGTATCCGGACGGCAACGTTGACCAGCCCCGCATTACTAACGTGATTTCGATGCTGGCCAAGGCGATCGACGCGGCGGGTACCGCCACTGACGTGGTGGCCGTGGCCAAAAAGTTGGAAAGCATGAAAAGTGACAACCTGTTCGGCGGCACGGTCTATATGCGCCCACAGGATCACCAGCTGATTCAAGACGTGCATATCGAGGCTCATACCAACGAAGGCGTGACTTACGACTATGACAAATCGGGCTATGGCCTTGTGGTCGAAAGCACCGTCGAGATGGCAGGCATGGACAGCCCTACCAGCTGCAAGATGGAACGCCCGTAACACCGGACCACTCCACCCCGCGCCGGTCACCGGCGCGGGGGCAGTCGTTGTAAAAACAATAAGAAAAGCGTTGAAGGGGGACTAAGGCATGGACCTAATTCTTGTGAACATTATTGACGGGTTGGTGACAGGCCTGCTTCTGTTCATGCTCTCCGCCGGTCTGACGCTTATCTTTTCGATGATGGGCGTGCTGAATTTCGCGCATGCAAGCTTTTACATGCTGGGCGCTTATTTTGCCTATCAGATCAGCATGTATCTCGGGTTCTGGATGGGACTGTTGATCGCGCCGCCGCTGGTTGGCCTGATCGGCGCGGCGGTTGAACGCTACGGGCTGCGGCGGGTGCACCAATATGGCCATGTACCCGAACTGATTTTCACTTTCGGACTGGCACTGTTGATCGAGGAAGTCGTTCAGTTCTTCTGGGGCAGGGACCAGATGCCTTACCAGATTCCTGAAGCTTTGCAATTTGTTGCCTTCTCGATCTCGAGCTATGACATTCCAGCCTACAAGGTGTTCATGATCTTCCTGTCGCTGATTATCTTTGGCGGGTTGCTGTATGTGTTGACCCGTACACGGGTGGGCATGATCATCCAGGCAGCCCTCAGCTATCCGCGCACGGTCGAAGCGTTGGGCCACAACGTGCCGCTGGTTTTCATGGGTGTGTTTGGCGTCGGTACTGCGCTCGCGGGTGTCGCCGGGGTGATTGCCGGTCCGGTGTTGTCGACCTTTCCGGGCATGGCCATTGTGCTTGGTTCGATTGTGTTCGTGACCATCGTCATCGGTGGCCTTGGCAGTCTCGGCGGGGCACTTATCGCCGCACTGATCATTGGCTGGCTGACGACTTTTGCAAAGACTTATAACGTGCGCATGGAGGACATCCTGACAACCATCGGCTTCACCAAGCCCGAGCCGATTGGAGACAGCGGCTGGCAGGATCTTTGGACACTGACCTCGCCGCAAATCGCCGACATCCTTCCCTATCTGCTGATGGTGCTGATCCTTGTGTTCCGCCCGCATGGCCTGTTCGGAAAGCGTGACGCATGACTGACACCACAACACATTCCGCCAAGGGCCTTACAATGGGGCAATTGGCGCCGTGGGTTATTGCGACCGCGTTTCTGGTGGCGATGCCATGGATATTTGCCTCAAACAGCGCCATCACGATCATGAACCAAATGGCGATCACCATCATATTCGCGCTGTCTTACAACATGCTGCTGGGGCAGGGCGGAATGCTCAGCTTTGGCCATGCGGTCTATATGGGGGCCGGCGGGTTCATGTGCATGCATGTCATGAACATGGTTCAGGATCAGGGCCTGCCATTGCCGTTGCCTTTGTTGCCAGTGTTTGGCGGACTGTTCGGTCTGGGTCTGGCCACCATCGTCGGCTCGTTTTCCACCCGCAACGCTGGCACCGTCTTTGCGATGATTTCGCTGGGGGTCGGGGAACTGATTGCCGCCAGTTCGGTCATTGTGGTTTCGTTCTTTGGCGGCGAAGAGGGCATTAGCGGCGACCGTACCTATGGTCTGCCGGTGTTTGGCGTCGAATTTCTGCGCCAGATCGAGGTTTATTACCTGATCGCCTTCTGGCTGGTTCTGTCCACCTTGCTGATGTTCCTGTTTTCACGCACCCCGATCGGACGCATGGCGAATGCGGTGCGCGACAATCCCGAACGGGCCGAGTTTCTGGGATATTCGGCGCGCTGGGTCAGGTTCTACTCCTTTTGTGCATCCGGGTTTTTTGCGGGTATCGCTGGGGCTCTGTTCGCGATCAACTATGAAATTGTGACCGAGGAAAACCTCAACCTTGGCCTGTCCGGCGCGATCCTGTTGATCACCTTTCTGGGCGGTATCGGGGTCTTTTTCGGCCCGATCATCGGCGCCATTGTCTTTACGCTGCTGCAGACTGTGCTCAGCCTGCAAACCGAGCTTTGGCAGCTTTATGTTGGGGCGCTGTTTCTGGCCACAGTGATGTTTTTCCCCAGCGGTTTGGCCGGGGTTCTGATGATGCATGTACCCGCGATCAAAATGGGAAAATGGCGGTATTTGGTGCTTCCATATGTCAAAACCCTGATCCCTGCCATTTTCGGTATACTCGGGGTGTCCGCAATGGTCGAAATGATGTTTCACGCCCGCCACGCCCCCACCGGCGACGAGGAAATGGGATTGTTCTGGATGACGGTTGACAGCACGTCGCCGCTGCCTTGGTTGGTTGCGGCAATCATATCGGTTGTCTGCTTTTGGGTCACCAGACGAAACGCACCTGAACTGGTTGCGGCCTGGCACATGGCAAATACACCTGACGGAGGCTCGGCATGACTATGCACGCTTCAAATTTGACCGCGCCTGCCCTTGATATCGTCGGTTTGCGGAAAAGCTTTGGGAAAGCTGAAATTATTCGCGGTATCGACCTCGAAGTTTACAAAGGCGAGCGGCATGCAATAATCGGCCCGAACGGCGCTGGGAAATCAACGCTGTTTAATTTGATCACGGCCCGGTTTGCCCCGACGACGGGTTCAATTTCCCTGCACGGCCAAAACCTGGCTGGGATGGCGCCTTATCAAATCAATCGGCTTGGTTTGTCGCGATCATTTCAGATTACCAATATCTTCCCCAAGATGACGGTTTTTGAAAACGTGCGCTGCGCACTGTTGTGGTCAAAGGGTTATAAATATTCGTTCTGGAACATTGTCAGCCGTTCGCAGGATCTGACAGAAGGTGCAGATGCGGTCTTAGAGCAGATCAACCTCGCGGGACGCCGAAATCTGCCCGCCGGAGTTCTGTCTTATGCCGAGCAACGCGCGCTTGAAATCGGTGTGACGATTGCCGGCGGTGCTGATGTCATCATGCTGGACGAACCCACCGCCGGGATGAGCCATTCTGAGACGGACTACATCGTTGATTTGATCCGTAAGGTGACTGAAAACAAGACTTTGGTGATGGTCGAACATGATATGGGCGTCGTTTTCGGACTGGCGGACCGGATTTCAGTGTTGGTTTACGGTGAAATCATCGCCACCGGTGCACCGGAAGAGGTGCGCGGCAATCCCAAGGTTCAAGAGGCCTATCTGGGTGCAGCTTTGGAGGCGGATCACTGATGCTGGACGTAAGAGACATGCACGCCTATTACGGCAAATCGCATATTTTGCAGGGTGTGACGATGAACATCCAGGAAGGCGAGATTGTCGCGCTTTTGGGTCGCAATGGCGTTGGCCGCTCCACCACCTGCAAAGCGATAATGGGTGAAGTGCAACCGATTGGGTCGGTCGAATTCAAAGGTAAATCAATTGCTGGTAAGAAGGCGTTTGAAATCGCCAACCTTGGCATCGGATATGTGCCGGAAAACCGGGATATCTTTCCCGGCCTGACAACGCGGCAAAACCTGATTCTTGGGCTCAAATCCGGGCAGAAAGACGGGTCAGGCCGCTGGTCGATGGAAGATATGTTCACCCTGTTTTCCAACCTGCGTGAACGGGCCGATGTTGAAGCCAGCGTTTTATCGGGGGGTGAACAGCAAATGCTGACGATGTGCAGGACCCTGATGGGTGATCCTGATTTCATCATGATCGACGAGCCAACCGAAGGCTTGTCGCCACAGATGACGCAAAAAGTCGCTGAACTGTTAAAGGAAATCGCCGGGCGCGGGATTGCGACGCTGTTGGTAGAGCAAAAGCTGGCAATTGCGATGGATATCGCGCATCGGGTCTATGTGATGGGCCACGGTAAGGTGGTATTCGAAGGCACACCTGAAGAATTACGCGCACGCGATGATGTTCGGCAAGAATGGCTTGAGGTCTAAAGCCCGTTACACTTTAGGTTTGCCGTGCCAGATCGTATTCCAGATCGTTCAGGCTGTCCTTGCCAAAATACATCTCCGTGCCGACAAGCATCGTCGGCACGCCGAACACGCCGCGTTCAACCGCGCGGGTGGTGGCCTCGATCAGAGCGGCTTTCACCTCGGGCGTTTGAGCCGCGGCCATGATTTCGGCCACAGGCAGGCCTGCCGCGGTCAGCACCCGCGCCATCACATCAGGATCGTCCATCCTTTCGCCAAACCGCCACATCGCATTGAACATCGCATCGGTATAGGCTGCCTGCCACCGCTTTCCATGGGCAAAAATCGCCCCGCGCATCATGGCAATCGTGTTCACGGGAAAATGCGGGTTACGGGCATATGGGATGTCGTGGCGCGCAATGAACCTCTCTATCTCGTGGTTCTGATAGGCCAGTTTGCCGCTGACTGATGCAAAGGCGGTCATCGGGCTCTGGTTGTTGGTGGCCTTGAATACGCCGCCCAAAAGCACCGGTTGCCAGACCAGTTTCGCCCTACATTTCGCTGCAATTCCCGGCAGAACCTTGTGCACCAGATAGGCGTTTGGACTGCCGAAGTCATACGAAAATTCGATAACCGTCATCACCATTTCTCGCCATAAGGACGCAGGTCCATTTCAAAGGTCCATGCGTCGCGGTTCTGGTGGTAAAGCGTCCAATAGGCCTCGGCCACCGACTTTGGGTTCATCAAGGTATCCGGCGGCAGATTGTCCACATCCTCGCCCATTTCGGACCGGATATTGCGCACGAACGCAGTGTCGACACCCGCGTCAATGATCAGATGTGCCACGTGAATATTCTTTGGCCCCATTTCCCGTGCCAGTGATTGCGCCAGCGACCTAAGACCAGCCTTGCCCGCGCCAAAGGCAGCAAACCCGGCATTGCCGCGCAGACTGGCGGACGCGCCGGTGAAAAATATCGCGCCACGGCCCCGCGGTACCATATAACGCGCGGCTTCCCGGCCTGACAGAAAGCCGGCAAAAGTTGCCATTTCCCAGACCTTGCGAAACACCCGTGCGGTGGTGTCTAAAATCGAAAACCGCACGTTGCCGCCAACATTAAAGATCACCAGATCAATCGGCCCGACGGTGTCTTCGACGGTTTTGAAAGCCTTGGCCACGCTGTCCTCATCTCGCGCGTCCATCGTAAAGCCGTGCGCAACTCCACCGTCTGCCACGATCTCGGCTACCAGCGGCGCCAACTTGTCACCGTTGCGCCGCCCCATGCACACGGCGAAGCCGCCCGACGCGAACCTTTTTGCAATAGCCGCACCGATGTAATCACCAGCCCCGACAATCAAAACCACTGGTTGCGCCATTTCGATCAGCTTTCAAAGCCGCCAAATCGACGGTTCAGTTTGCGCATACCGCCGATCCAACGGTCGTAGTTCTCGGTTTTCTTGCGCATATAGCCCAGAACCTCGGGATGCGGCAGCACCAGAAAACTCTCTGCGCGAATGGTTTGAACGCAGGCTTCGGCCACCGGTTCCGGCTCCATCATACCGTCAATCGCGGCAACATGGTCTTCGTGGCCACGGGTCATTTCGGTGCGAACCGCTTGCGGACACAAAACCGAAACCTTGATCCCCTGATCGCCATAGGTCAGCGCCAGCCATTCTGCCAACCCAACTGCGGCGTGTTTTGTAACGCCATAAGGGGCCGAGCCGATTTGGTTCAGCAATCCCGCCGCCGAAGCTGTGTTCAGCAAATATCCGCCACCGCGCGCCGTCATTAACGGCACCAGATGCCGGGCCGCCCAGACATGCGACATCACGTTGATATCCCAGATCCGTTGCCAATCGTCATTTGGTACATCGACCCCGCCCGCGACAGAAATTCCGGCATTCGAGCAAAATAGGGCAATCGGCCCAACCTCGGCTTCGACCCGTTCGATCATCGCTTTGATCTCGGCCTCGACCCCGACATTGACTGCAATCGCCAACCCGCCGATCCCCGCGGCGGTGGCTGCCGCCCCTTCAGCATTCAGATCAACGCAAATGATCTTTTTTGCCCCTTCCGCCGCAAATCGGATCGCCATTGCCCGGCCAATGCCGCTTGCGGCACCGGTTACGACGATTATTTTATCTTTCAGTTCCATTTTGGCCCCCTTAGGTCCACATGTTTGACCCGCCACAAACCGTCAGCGCCTGACCGGTCATGTATCGGCTGGCATCTGAGGCTAGATAAACGGCAAGCCCGGCAAAATCATCGGATTCGCCCAATCGGCGCAGCGGGATTTCCTTTTTGATCCGGTCCTCGACCTCGGGGTTGTCCCACAACTCGCGGGCAAAATCGGTTTTAACCAAACCGGGGCAGATTGCGTTAAACCTGATGCCCGAGGGCCCGAATTCAATCGCCAGATTGCGTACCAGCCCAATCAGCGCCAGTTTCGACATCCCATAAGTCCCCAGTTTAACCGAAGGCTTGAACGCGCCCACTGACGAAGTGAACATCATCGAGCCCGCGCCCTTGGCCACCATGTCCGGTGCCACCATCCGCGCCAACCAAAGGTTCGACAACACATTGGCATTCATGGTTTTTTGATACGCGTCGTTGGGAATCTCGGACGTCGGCCCGTAATATGGGTTCACACCCGCATTGCCGACGACAATATCAATCGGTCCGGCCACAGCATGGGTTTGGTCAACAAGCGCCTGCAACTGATCCTCATAACCGATATTGCAGGCAATCGGGATTGCCTTGCCTAAGCCAAGCGCATTGATGCCCGCAGCCGCCGTTTCAAGCTGATCCAGCTTGCGCGCAGATATCACCACCGTAGCGCCATGCTGCGCCAGCCCGGTGGCCATCGCCAGCCCCATACCTTTGGAGGCCCCGGTCAGCAAGGCAACCTTTCCAGTCAGATCGAACATCATGCCCTAACTCCTTTTGCGCGAGTTTGACGCCTGAAACGCCTTGATTTCGGCACGGGCAACGACGTTGTGATGCACTTCATCAGGGCCATCCGCCAGCCGCAAAGTGCGCTGGCCGGTATACATATGCGACAGCGGCGACCATTGGGATATCCCGGTGGCCCCGTGGATTTGCATCGCCTGATCGATGATCTGGCAGACCTTTTCGGGCACCATCGCTTTGACCATGCTGACCCAAATCCGTGCCTCTTTGTTGCCCAAAACATCCATAGCTTTGGCGGCCTTGAGGACCATCAGGCGCATCGCTTCAATCTCGATACGCATCCGCGAAATGGTTTCCATGTTCTTGCCCAGATCAATGATCCGTTTACCAAAAGCCTGACGACTGAGGGCGCGATCAATCAACAGATCCAGCGCCTTTTCCGCCTGACCGATTGAACGCATACAGTGGTGGATGCGGCCAGGCCCAAGCCGCACTTGGCTGATTTCAAAGCCCCGCCCTTCACCCCACAGCATGTTGCCCGCCGGGACGCGCACATTGTTCAGGCGAATATGCATATGCCCGTGTGGCGCATCGTCATGGCCAAAAACATGCATCGGTCCGACGATTTCAACGCCGGGATTATCCATAGGCACCAAGATCTGCGATTGCTGCAGGAAAGATTCCGCATCCGGTGAGGTTTTCACCATGCAGATCATGATCTTACAACGCGGATCACCAGCCCCCGAGATATAATATTTCTCGCCGTTTATCACCCATTCATCGCCGTCAAGCACCGCACGGGTTGAAATGTTACGCGCGTCAGACGAGGCGACATCGGGTTCCGTCATCGCAAAGCACGACCGGATTTCACCCGCCAAAAGCGGCTTTAGCCACTGGTCCTTTTGTGCCTGTGTACCGACCCGTTCCAGCACTTCCATATTGCCGGTGTCAGGTGCCGAACAGTTCAGGCTTTCACTGGCCAGCGGGCTTTTGCCAAGTTCAGCCGCAAGATAGGCATAATCAAGGTTTGACAGACCCTCGCCGGTTTCAGCGTTTGGCAGAAAGAAATTCCAAAGGCCTGACTCGCGGGCTTTTTGTTTGGCACCTTCCAGCAGTTCCAACTGTCCGGGCACATAAGACCAACGATCAGCCCGACCTTCGCCAAGTGCAAAATATTCTTTTGATATTGGATCAACATTGTCGCGGATGTGTTTGATAACCGCAGCTAAAAGCGGCTTTGCTTTATCCGACATTTCAAGATTGTTCATTTCTAAAGGTGTATCATTATGTCCCATCAGGGTCTCCAAAAAGTTTGAATTTGAGTATTAACGGTTGACCCAGATTGGTTTGCGTTTCTCGACAAAGGCGTTGACGCCCTCGCGGAAGTCTTCGGTTTTGGCAAGGACTGCGACCACTTCAAGACTGTAATCAAGGCTTTCGGGCAGGTGCTCATCCCGCGCCATCGCATTCATTACCCGTTTCGTGGCCTTAACAGCCGAGGGCGAAACCGAGGCTATTTCCTCGGCTTTGGCCATAGCCGCAGCGATCAGATCGGCTTGCGGCACGACTGCGTTCACGAGCCCAAGTTTCAGGGCTTCTTCGGCCCCGACATGCCGACCGGTGTAAAGCAATTCCTGTGCTGCCAGTCGCCCGATATACCGACTAAGGCGTTGGACCCCGCCGGTTGCTGCCAGAAAACCGACTTTTACTTCGGGCAAAGCAAAGGTCGCGGTTTCAGCGGCAATGATAATGTCACAGGCCAATGCGGTTTCAAAACCGCCGCCCATTGCGAAACCGTTTACTGCGGCGATAATCGGCTTTTCTAGATCGAACCGTTTTGACAGACCACCAAAACCAGTCGGGGGCAGGGTTACACCACCGCCTTTTGCGGCGTATTTCAGATCGTTTCCTGCCGAAAACGCTTTGGTTCCGGCACCGGTTAAAATGGCCACCCACATGTCGGGATCGCTGGAAAACGCATCCCAAATCGCCGCCATTTCGTGTTGCATTGGCGGATGCACCGCGTTGTAAACTTCCGGCCGGTTCATTGTGACGACCAGCACGTTGCCTCGCCGTTCGGTTTTAACAAATTCATAAGTCATGCACGTGCTCCGTCAAATCGCGGTTTTCAGACCGCCCGTGTCAATTTCGGTGAACTTCCCGCCGCTTTCGGCCAACCTTCGCAAGGTATGGGCTGGGGCAAAGCTGGAATCATCGCGACCCAACGCCTCCATTTTCGCAAGCACGGCCTTGGCCCCCACCATGTCAGCGAAAAACATCGGCCCACCTTTATCCGCTGGCCAGCCATAACCGTTCAACCAAACCACATCGATATCCGAGGGGCGCTGCGCCTTGTTTTCCTCAAGAATTTTGACGGCTTCGTTGATCATCGGGAAAATACAAGTCTCGATAATCTGATCCTGGGGCATTGAAATCGGCGCAGCACCCGTGATGTCGCGGATTATGCTGGCGGTTATGTCAGATGGCACAGGCCTGCGCGCCGCATCGTAATCATAATACCCCGCGTTGGTTTTCTGACCACGCCGGTCAAGTTCGCACAACGCATCGCGGATCGGGTTTTCGGTTTTGGCACCCTTTGACCAGCCGATGTCCAACCCCGCCAGATCAGACATCTGAAACGGCCCCATGCGAAAGCCAAAGGCGTTTAAGGCCGCATCAACCTCCCACGGCAAAACACCCTGATAGATCAGTTTGTTGGCCTGCAATTGACGCGCAAAAAGTATACGGTTGCCAACGAAACCGGGGCAGACACCGACCAGCGTGGCGATTTTGTTGATGGTTTTGGCCAGATCCATGCAGGTTGCCACAACATCGTCTGCGGTATGGGCGGCACGGACAATTTCCAGTAATTTCATCACATTGGCAGGCGAAAAGAAATGCAGGCCGATGACATCCTGCGGCCTGTCCGTCACGGCCGCGATTTGGTTGATGTCCAAGGCCGACGTGTTGGTCGCAAGAATGGCACCGGGTTTCATGACACGGTTCAGCTCGGTAAATATCTGCTTTTTGAGGTCCATGTTTTCAAAAACAGCCTCGATCACCAAATCGCAATCAGCCAGATCAGCAAGCGACAAGCGCCCTTCAAACCGTGCCATCCGGGCCTCGACCTCGTCTTGCGGAAACCGACCTTTGTCGGCACTGCGTTGATAATGCCCGCGCACCACGCCAAGGCCGCGATCCAGAGCCGCTTGGGTGGTTTCAACAATGCGCACGTTGATCCCGGCTGTAGCGAAATTCATCGCAATACCGCCACCCATGGTGCCCGCGCCGATGATCCCAACCGTCGTAATTTTCCGGCGCGGTGTGTCAAAAGACAGCCCCGGAACCTCCCAAGCTTTGTGGCCCGATGCGGCAATATAGGCGGTGATTTGATCTTGGGTCGGCGTGCTCAAGGCATATCCTTTCGGGTGTTCAGTGTTTTCAGGCAGGTATCGCGCAGGCCGCGTCTGTCAAGTTTGTCGGTCGCCCCACGCGGCAAGGGTACGTCTTGGAACCACATGAATTCCGGGATCTTGAAACGCGCGATATGGTCGGCAAGAAACCCGGCCAATTCCGCCTGACTTGTCTTGGCACCGCGCCGCACTTGCACGCCCGCGCCAACCACTTCGCCCAACCGCTCGTCTGGTACCGAAAACGCGCAGGCCTCAACGACATCGGGATGCCGGTGCAATGCCCCTTCGACATCCAGACAGGCGATGTTTTCACCGCCGCGAATGATGATGTTTTTCTTGCGGTCAACGATTGTGACGAACCCATCCGCGTCAATCATCCCCAAATCGCCGGTGCGCAGCCAGCCGTCCTGCATTGCCTCGGCTGTTGCTTCGGGTTTGTTCAGATAACAGCGCATGTTACAGGGGCTTTTGACGGTAATCTCGCCCAATTCACCTTGCGCCACATCATGGCCGTTATCATCCAGAAACCGCAATTGCTGGATTGGCGGATAGAGCCGCCCGGCACTTCCGGGGCGGTTTACGTAATCAGGGCCTGCCATGCCGATGCCATTGGCGTTGGTTTCGGTCATCCCCCAACCGGTCGCGATATTGGCGTTTGGAAAGATTTCAGCCAATTGACCGACTTGTGAAGCCGGACGCTTGGCCCCACCTGAACCCAGAAAATCGAGCGAAGGCAAGGGGATGCCTAGCCGCCTAACAGCCGCCATAAGGTCAGCAGATTGGGTTGGCACGCCCAGAAACCGAGTGATTTGCTCGCGATCAATCACCCTCACTGCTTGGTCGGCATCCCATTTGTGCAGCATTGCCAGCTTGGCACCGGCAGGCAAACTCAGCAGAAACATCGGATGGGTTGCAGTGACGTGAAACAGCGGCGTCACCACAAGGATCGACGGGCGCGGGGCAGGCGGCGCATCAGGATCAGGTGGCGTGACCAGCGGGGCGATGGCCGCTTGCATCAACCAAGTATAAACCGCGTTGATCGCGCCGCGATGAGTTTGAACCACGCCTTTTGGATGGCCTGTCGTGCCGGAGGAATACATCACCGCAAAATCGTCCTCGGGGTGAATTTCCACATGCGGCCATGACGTGTCGGGCATTGCACCGCGCAGCTTGGAATATGACGCGGCAGCCATCGCTTCGCCGTCGCGCACGCCGATCAGGCGCAGGCCCAGACCGTCAACCAATGGCAGCAGGCGCGTTATTCTTTCGCCGTCCGCAAACACCGTTTTGGCGCCGCTGTCTTTCAGCGCATAATCCAGTTCTTCGGTTGTCCACCAAGCGTTCACGAATACGGTGACTGCCCCGACCGAGGCGATGGCCATACAAAGGATTAACAACTCCGGATAGTTTCGCATGGCAATTGCCACAGGATCGCCTGCTTTGACGGCCAAATCGCGGCTTAGAACATGCGCCATTCGGTTCACATCGGCGCAAAACTCGTCGTAGGTCCAGCGCTCGTCTTCATAGACCAGATAATCGGCGGCCCCATCCATTTGGGCAGTACGGCTGGTTTCCAGCAATGCCGGGATGTTCGGCGGGACGTTTTTGAACACTTTATATTCCACGTCACGAATCATCGCGGTTGTCACCTCGAAAATCGGTTGGGTGCTGATGACGTGCTGGGCTGCTTGCTCAAAGGTTAACGCACTCACGTGTTGACAGCGTGTTTAAGGTTGGTTGCAGGTGCTGAATGTTGGCCCAAATTCTAATCCCCCCGGATCAGCCGCCCTGAAAGTTCACTGCCAAGCTGGCAGGCCAGATGCGACTCCTGTTTCAGGAAGCTTAGTCAGGAAATATTGCCGTGCCAATACCGCGTGTCGGAATGTCGTTTCGCAAAATTTGCGGTTGCGGTGTCTGAGTTTCGCAGGCCTGGCCGATCTTTGACTCAAACGGTGTTTCGGCGACAGTATTAGTGTCGGTTCGCGCGATGTTTCAAAGTCGGCAGGTTCAGGGTTTGAACATGCCAAAGA
>ERZ890510.1121-NODE-1121-length-18476-cov-5.824874_pt1 | contig 18476 bp, 16 predicted proteins | sample MGYA00521265_ERZ890510 | MGnify/ENA primary metagenome ERZ890510 (study PRJEB32303, sample SAMEA104408624) | aquatic metagenome | biome: Brackish water; feature: Chemocline; material: water | place: Baltic Sea | collected 2014-10-26T21:54:00 | depth 110 m ...
TGCGGCCAACGGCGCTGTCTTCCACGTTCGCGCGGGCGATCTCCTGCTCGAAAAGGATGCAGACTGGATGCAGGATCCGAAGGTCAAGAAAGTGATGACCGCTACCTGGTAGCCGTCTCTCACCGTCCACAAGAACCGTAAAGAAAGCGGGGGCCATACGGCCCCCGCTTTCTTGTTGTCTGTGGCCAGCGTGTTATCGTTCAGCCAAAGTGAACACAGCACCAACGAAGGAGTACCCATGCAACGGATCAGCCACGTCGCCATCGCCACGCAAGACCCCGAGGGGACCGCGAAGTTTTACAAGGAAGGCCTGGGACTCGTCGAGGTCGGCAAGGTCGATTCTGCGCTCGCTGAGGGCTACTACCTCAGCGACGGCTACATCAACCTAGCCATCCTCAAGTACCGAACCGATGAGGTTGCTACCACCGAAGGCGCTCCGCGTCACGCTGGCATCCACCACATAGGATTCTCGGTCGATGACATGGAAAGCGCGCAGGCGCAGATCATAGGGGCGGGCGCAACTCCGCACCTTGAACAACAGGTGAACGCTGCGATGAAAGCGCAGAACAGCCTGAACGTAGAGTACAAATTTACTGGCCCGGACGGCGTCACGCTGGACCTGTCGGCGTCCGGTTGGGCGACGAAGACGGACTAAACGCCTGTCAGCGCGGGATAGTTCCCAGATCGTCTCAGGACGACTGGCCAGTAGAGCAACAGACGAACGTCCGTTGTGAGATACGCCCCTGTAGGGTTTCACTGATACGTAAGGGAAATCTGCGGGAGTGAAATGTCCCCCACAACGTTACGTGTTCTGAATTCGAGCCTGCTGCTTGCAGTGGGAGTCCTGCTGTTCGCGCTCGTGGGCAACCTGTACGCAGCGGAACCAGCAGTCCTCGAGTCGCCGGTCCACATCAATGTGGGCGGGGCCACGGTTGTCGATGTACAGGGCAACACTTGGCTGGTTGACCAGGCTTTCGACCAGTCAACCGGGTACGGCTACGTTGATCTCTCAGCGTCCGCAAGCGAAACGGTCGGTGGTCCGGGGCTCGTGGTTGATGGCACCGCAAATTACCCAGTGTTTGGCACCGCCCGCCAGGGGCACGATGCGTACTTGGTGAACATCCCCAACGGTACTTACGATCTCACTCTGTCGTTCGCTGAAGTCTCAGGCGAAATCACCGCCAGCGGCGAGCGCGTGTTCGACGTGTTTGTCGAGGCCGTCCGCTCCATCGACTCCTTTGACATCTTCAACGCGCTTGGGCCGGGACAAATTGCTTCCAACAAGCTTGTTCCGGGTGTCGTGGTCACTGACTCGCAACTCAAGATGGTATTCGTGGCTAAGCAGGGACGCCCGATCCTTTCAGGGATCACGATCACCAAGGTTGTGATTCCACCCACCCCGACTCCTGCCCCCACGGCCACCATAGGCCCCACGCCTACGCCGACACCCCCACCGATCGCGATTCTGCACGCGAACGTCGGGGGTGGGGACTATGTTGGCGTCGACGGCTCGTCGTGGGTCGGGGATGGCCCGTACGACCCCGCCAAAGGCTGGGGCTACATCGACGACGGCCAGTCGACGGTCCTCGACCGACGTACTGGCGATTGGTATTTGGACATCGCAAGTACGACTGACGACGCCGTCTTCGCGACCGGACGCAGTGCCATCGACCGCTATGATTTCGCCGTCGTGCCCGGTGTCTACTCGGTAGACCTGCTGTTCACCGAGACGGATCTCACCGTCGTCGAGGGCGACCGCGTATTCGACGTTGCGGCCCAGGGCGTGACGATGCTGGACAACTTCGACATCCTGGCTGCTGCTGGGGGGTACCAGGCAGCGCATGTCGAGCGTATCGAACCCATCGCAGCTACAGGCGGACTCATAACCCTGCGGATGCTGACTGCGGCGGGGACAGATGGAACCGCGTTGTTGCCTTTCGAACAACGGCCGGAGATCAGCGGCATGATCATCTGGGCGTACACCCCGCCTCCCCCGCCTACACCCATCCCAGGCCCGACCGCCACGCCGCTACCGACCGCGACCCCGCTTCCGCCTACCCCGACTCCCCCGGCCATCAATTCTGGCGGCGGTGGTGGTGGAGGAACATCATCCGGCGGAGGTTCCTTCTTCCCCGTGATAGTGCCGACCGCGACGCCGACACCTACGCCGCTGCCTACGCCCACCCCGACCGCGACGCCCACGCCTGAGCCATCACCAACGCCCACGCTATCGGCCAGCGGAGCTATTGGTGGAGTCACCTCTGGCGGGTCAAGCGGCGTTGGCTCTACCGGTGGCGGATTCACGGTTGACGGCACCACGACGATACTCGGCCCAGGTGCCGTGACGCCAACGCCGGGGATGGCGCGATTCACGTTGGCCGTTGAGTCTCTTGAGACTGGTAGCTTGTTAAGCGTAGTTCTCGATGCCGAAGGGCTCGTCTCTGGATTCTCGGTTGCCATCGCCGTACCTATGGACGCTTACGCGGTCGGCGAGATCAATATTTCGCCAGAACTGTTGGCTGGTGGGTTCGATGGACGCCCATTCGTCGACGAGGAATCGCGACAAGTCGTGCTCACCGGCGGGCTGGCTGAGCCTACGTCCCTGGTGAACGTGCAACTGCTGACTGTCGAGCTAATGCCACGAGAAAGCGCCGCTCCTGGTGCGTATGACGCTAGCTTGGCGCATGCCCTGGCCCGGGATGAGCGCCTTGCCGCCATGGACGTTCAACTCGATGGCGAGTTCGTGCTTGTGCTGGACGTAGAGAGCCTTGCGGATGCCAACGTCGACGGCCAGGTCGACGCTTCAGATCTGGAGCTTCTTGCCGCCGCGTACGGCAGCGTGCACGGCGACGACGCATTCGATGCTCGGGTTGACTTGAATCACGACGGCGTCATCGACCTCCGTGACCTAGCGATCCTCGGGGTTGGCTATGAGTAACCGAACCCTTAGCTTGGTTCTCTTGGCGACGGCCTCCCTGTCACTAGTGCTCGCTGGATGCTCGTTCGGCGGCTCGGACAATGCGTCGGCTGCCGAGCACGTGGCGACCAACCCTGCGCCAAACGACGCGCCGACAGCGACTCCCTCCGATACCACCAACCCGGAATCGATAGACGGCATCTCGCCGTCACCAACGACCACCCCACAGGCGGGGTCCGATGCCCCGTCCACTGAGATTGCGGCACCCGATCCGATTGCCTATGTGGACGCGTTTGTCACCGCGGCCGCAGACGGCTCGGGATTCGACGTTACGGTGTGGCTGGACGTCAATCGGAAAGGCATCAGCGGCGTGGATCTCGTAGCACGCACAACGGACGCAGCAGTCATCCTGGAATCGGCTGAGCCGGGACCGCTGCTGGGTAGCGACCCGCTGGTGGCAGCATCATCAATAGTCGGCGATGGCACCGCGAGGATCGCATACGCCCGGGTAGGGGTGAGCGAGCGTAGTGACGAGGTTGGCATCGTTGCCGTGCTGCGTGTGGACGCACCGACGCCGGAGACCATCCGCGCTGGGCTCGTGCTATCGCTGAGCTTCACCGACGCTGGTTTAGCACTTCACGGCCCGTTCGACGCCGCGTTTGACCTGGGCGAAGGCGGTTAGTTGGGATCGGTGCTGGGCGTGAACAACTCGAAGTATGGGTCGAACCGTCGGACTGATTCAAACCAGTCTGCGACACCCACAGGCCACTCAACCCGCCAGTAACGGCCCTCACGTTTGAGTACCTCGATCCGCAGGTCTGACTGGCCGTTGGACATGTCCTGGATCAGCCCCGTCACAGCGTTTTTACCGTAGTTGCGCACGCCGAGCGCCTGAAGCGAGATCGTCGTCGACCCACTGCTGAGCATGTCCATCAGCGCCGCCTCTTCCTCCGCGGTCAACAGGTCAAACTGCTTCTTGGCGTCCGTGCTGAGGTAGTTCCGCACCTCTTCCGGCTGGCCATCCTGCGCCGCCTGATACATCGCCACGACGACTTCCCCGGGCGCCAGGGCAACGTTGGTCAGGCCCAGCCCCAACGCCACGAACCACAGCAACGTCCCGCCGAAGAACGCGATCGTGACAGCGGTCGTCCACCGTTGGATCGGGGCAAACCACCGTACGCCGTTCCAGATTCGCTTCAAGAGCGTCATAGTTGCTAGTCCTCAGCCGGTATCGCGCGTGCGGCATGCGCCCGCTGCGGCAGTGGTGGCTTGCGGGCCAGCAGGAAGAACACGGTGCTCATCCCCGTCAAGATCCCCACCACCATGAACGCCTCTCTGTAGCTACCGAAGTGGTCGTTGAGACCGCCCGCGAGGGCAGGGCCGAGCAGGGGCCCGATCATGACTATCACGGAGGAATAGCCCATGATCTTCCCGAAATTCCGCATGCCGTAGAAGTCCGCGCGGATAGCCATCATGAGGGGCCCTCTCACACCCCACGCGAGGCCGTGCACGGCCGCTGCGACAGCAACGAAGATGCCGCTCCCAGCAGTTGCCATCAATGCCAGCGCGACGCAGTGGCCGATCATGCATACCGCAGATATCCGCGTCTTGCTGAAGCGATCGCCGAGCAAGCCCCCGCTGATCTGGCCGATCAGGCTGCTCGTAGAGACCACCGCGAACATCGCTTGCGCTGAGGTCTCGTTCCAGCCATGACCCTCAACCAGCAGCGGCACCAAGTGCACCATGACCGCGAACACGGATACCAGCGCCATTCCGTGGCCTATGGACACGAGCCAAAAGCTGCGATCGCGTACCGCCTCCCTCACGGTGAAGTCCACCGTGGTCACCGCCTTGGGCAGCGGGCGTGGAGCCTCGCCTTCGAGGCCTGGCCGCACTCCGTCGGGCAGCATCCCATGGTCCTGCGGTCGTTGGCGCAACAGTTGGCTCATGGGTATCGCTATCAGCATGACCGCGATACCTGTCCAGAACGCCGTGGGACGCCATCCGTTGGTCACCAGCGACCAGGTCACCAGCGGAGCCAACAAGCCACCGATGCCGATGCCCGTCGACGACAACCCAAGCGCAAGCGCTCGCTTGCGCATGAACCAGTTTGCGACCGCCGTATTTAGCGTGACCCAGCCTGCCAGGTTCGTGCCCAGACCTATCACAAGCACGATCGCGTAGAACGTCCAGAGACCGTCGACCATGCTCAGCATGATGAACCCGACCCCCAGCATGACGATGCCGATCCGCATCACGAAGCGTGAACCGAAACGGTCGATCAACCACCCCTGGCCAGGCGCGATCAAACCGCTGATGACCTGCGACGCTGAGAACGCCGATGAGATTGCGAACTTGCTCCACCCAAATTCGTCCTGCACCTGGAGCAGGTACGCCCCGAACGTCGCACCCCAAGCCGCCGTCTGGATAGCGAACATCGTTGCAGCGACGCCCGAAACCCACCAGCCGTAGAACGGGCGGCGGGAGCGCGGCATAAAGGGCATTTGTGTCACGAACGAGACTCCTGGGATGAGTTGATGCTACCACCATGGTCAGCAGGCACGGCGTCGCACCGACCAAGAACGCGGACAAAAGAAAACGCCCCCGCCGGTTCCGGCGGGGGCGTTCGATCTAGCTGATCGTGTCGACTAGCCTTCGAAGACCAGCGACTTCACCACCACCGGGATAGCCTCGACCGACTCGATCGGCGACCCTAGGTCGACGAAGTTGAACTCGCCGACGTTGATGCCATCGACCACGATGACCTCAGGCGCGACCTTGTGCTCACGCTTCAGCATCGAGCCAACCAGGCCCGCCACGTCCGCACTCAGGATGATCGTCCATGGCCAGTCTGACAGTGGCTTGAGGGCCTCCTCTAGCGCGTCGCAGATCGCCTTGATGGACTCGTACGTCGGGATGACTGGCCCGATCAACGCCACCGCGATCTGTCGCCCGATCTCGTGCGAAGCGATATCTAGGCGCTCGAAGCCCTCCGCGATCGCCTTCGAAACGGCTTCTCGTGTCAGGTCATTGGGGTTCTCAGGCAGGTACGCCGGGACGACCTGGAGATCCAACTGCGGCAGGAGCTCCGGGTTGGAGACGAACACCGTTGAGCTGGAGACCTGAACCGTGTACTGGGATGCACCGATAACCGTCGCCCGGATGCGCTCTGCGCTACCTGACACGGCGATGCCGAGTGCTGGCAGACGCTTGCGTACAGCCGCGCCAAGCATCGGACCCAAGTCACCGTAGTCCTGGCTGTCGTAGTCGTAGACGTACTCCGCTACGCCGCCCGAGAAGCCGATCTCGTCGATCACTCCTTCGAACTTGAGCGGGCCGGACACCAAGAGCTCAGCCGCCAGGGGTGAGTACTCGGAACGAGTGAGTGCCATGAACAGGATCTCCGCAAGTTGCTCGGCGAGCGCATCTTTCTGCTCGTCGGTCAGTGAATCACCGATCTTGATATCCATGTCCAGGTTGCGACCGACCACGTGACCAGCCTTCTCGACACGGGTGATGACGTTGTTCTCGTCCCACGCGATGAGCCGCGCGCCCACGTTGATAGCCATCGTCTCGACGACCTTGCCTTGCTGAACGACCGCGATCTTGGCCGTGCCGCCGCCCATGTCAACGTTCATTCCAGCGTTGATCTTGTAGGAGCGTGCGACTGCACCTGACCCGTGGGCTCCGAGGATGCCCTCAAGGTTAGGACCAGCCGTCGCGCAGACGAACTTGCCACCAGCCTCTGCCAGCATGTGGATGATGCTGTCGGAGTTGTGCTTGCGGACAGCCTCACCGGTACAGATGACTGCGCCGGTGTCGATGTCGTCCTGCACGAAGCCAGCTTCCTCGTAGGCCTTCTTTACGAAGGAACCGAGGGTGTCGGTGTCGATCGTGTCAGCGTCGGAGTAGGGCGTCAGCAGGATGGGTGAGCGGTAAAGCACCTGCCGGAAGACTACCTCGAACTCACTGGACATCTCGGTGCTCCGGCGCCGCATGATCAGCTTGGAGAACATGAGGTGGGAAGTGGAGGAACCGATGTCGATGCCAACGCTCGTGAGGCGCAGCCAGTCAGGGTTGATCGGGAAACCGTCGTCGGCAATGGACCCGAAGACAACCTCTTCCTCTTCACCGAAATGTCCGTGTTCCCATGGATCGTCGTGCATGATTCCTCGCTTCTGGCGCAGCCTGGACTCTACTGGCGATGACGCCGGTTCGTCTGGCGCGCTGCGTTTGGGCTTGTTTAGCGAAACTGTGGGCCTTACTTACACAGAGAGGCACCATGTCGCTGCCGCATGATTGTATGCGCTTTGGCATGTGTCAAGCGAGCACCTGTAATATACGTTCCTTGACGCCCCCTGAGGCGTGGTGTAGAACGCCCTTGGACAGGGATTCTCCCCAACCCTAAACAATGAGAGCCCGCGCGCGTGCGCAAGGCACTTTGGAGGACATAGATGGCAGACCTATCAGCCCGACCCGAGGTAACGGAAGGGCAGCAGACACTCACTAAGGTTTCCGCGTATGACAAGTTCATCGCGAAAGAAGGCATCCCCAACATCACCGGATTCGCCGTCGATGACGTGCGTGCGGTGGAAGTGAAGCCCTGGGCACGCCTGGATTGCCTCGGCACCTACATCAACCTCGACGGCACCGCTGGCACCAACGACGCCTACGTCGCTGAGATTCCCCCTGGCGGCAAGATGGCGCCTGAGAAGCACCTGTTCGAGAAAGACATCTACGTCTTGTCGGGCCGCGGAGCGACGGTCGTTGGTGACGACCCCAACAACCAAACATCGTTCGAGTGGAAAGAGGGCAGCATCTTCTCTATCCCCATCAACGTATCCCACCGACACATGAACGGCAGCGGCACCGACCCCGCGCGCTTCTTGGCCGTCACCACACTTCCGCTTGTGTTGAGCCTCTTCCACAATGAAGAGTTCGTGTTCAACAACCCCTTCGCGTTCACCGATCGCTACGGCGACAACCGCCAGTACCAAGGTGAAGGCCGCATGTACACAGGCAACTCCGGGCGTGTGAACGTCTGGGAGACCAACTTCATCCCCGACATTGAAACCTTCACCACCTTCACGTGGAAAGAGCGTGGCGCTGGTGGATCGAGCGTCATGTTCGAGCTCGCCGACAACACCCAGGCGGCACACGTTTCGCAGTTCCCCGTTGGCACCTACAAGAAGGCCCACCGCCACGGCCCCGGCGCCCACGTCATCATCGTCTCCGGCACGGGCTACAGCCTGCTCTGGCCTCCTTCGGCCAAGGTCCCCGAAGACGTGATCCGCGTCGACTGGAAGCGTGGCGGCCTGATCGTTCCCCCCAACGACTGGTTCCACCAGCACTTCAACGGCGGCGCAGAATCCGCGCGCTACCTGGCTTTCCGCTGGGGTAGCCAGAAGCACGGCTTCGTGTTCGACCCCGGCGAGGCCGACATGAGCGAGAAGCTCGGCGGAGCCCAGATCGAGTACGAGGACGAGCACGACTTCATCCACGACACGTTCCAGGAGACCCTCGACAAGACCGGCACGAAGTCCAAGATGGCGGACTTCATCCCGCGCCTGCGCAGCTAAGCAACCCCCGCAGTCCAAGTAGAGCAAGCGAGAGGAAAACGACTATGACCACGTCCAATCCCCAAGTCACTGCAGACCAACCCCGCATCGTTAAGCACACCGCCTACGACGCGTTCATCGAGAAGGAAGGCATCCCCAACATCACCGGGTTCGCTGTTGCTGACCTGCGCACCGTTGAGGTGAAGCCGTGGGCGCGCCTGGACTGCCTCGGCACCTACATCAACCTTGATGGCGCAGGCAAGACCAACGACTCTTACGTCGCTGAGATTCCACCTGGCGGCAAGATGGCGCCTGAGAAGCACATCTTCGAGAAGAACATCCTCGTGCTTGAGGGCAGGGGCGCCACGTCGGTCGGCGACGACCCCAACAGCCGGGTGAGCTTCGAGTGGAAGCGCGGCAGCGTGTTCTCCATCCCGATCAACGTGTGGCATCAGCACATGAACGGCAGCGGAACCGAGCCCGCTCGGTTCGTCGCGGTTACAACCGCGCCGTTAACCATGAACCTCTTCCACAATGAGGGCTTCATCTTCAACAATTCCTATGTGTTTGAGGACCGCATGGCGGGCTCCAAGCTCTTCCAGGGCGAAGGCAAGATGTGGACAGCGACGACCGGTCGCACCAACGCCTGGGAGACCAACTTCGTGCCCGACATCGAGACCTTCGCCACGTTCACGTGGAAAGAGCGTGGCGCCGGCGGATCTCACGTCAAGTTCGAGATGGCCGAGCAGACCCAGGCTGCCCACGTCTCGGAGTTCCCCGTGGGCACGTACAAGAAGGCGCACCGACATGGCCCCGGCGCCCACGTCATCATCATCAGTGGCACTGGCTACTCGCTGCTGTGGCCGACCCACGGCAGTCCCCACGAAGACGACGGCATGGTGCGCGTCGACTGGAAGCCTGGCGCTATGGTCGTGCCGCCCAACGGCTGGTTCCACCAGCACTTCAACGGCGGCGCAACACCCGCCCGCTATCTCGCGTTCCGCTGGGGCTCGCAGAAGTACGGGTTCTCACTTGGCGTGGCCATGGAGGGCGAGACGGACGTCTCCGTGAAACTCGGCGGCGGCCAGATTGAGTACGAGGACGAAGAGTCGGTCATCCACGACATCTTCTTGGAGACGATTACCAAGGCAGGTGCTGAGTCGCAGATGGCCCAATTCATCCCGCGGCTACGCGGCGAATAGGACTACCCGTATAGTACGATTCAAGGGCCGCCTCACCTGAGGCGGCCCTTTTCGCACCTCTAGGAGTCCCACACCCATGTCCGTACCCGCTACCGAACTGACCGAGCGCCTGGAGTCTGCCGTCGCCTTCGCCCTGGAAGCCTCCGCCATCCCGCGTCGCTACTTCCTCACCGATGGCCTCGTCATCGACCGCAAAGCAGACGATTCGCCGGTCACCCGGGCTGACAAGGAAACCGAGGAGCTTCTGCGCGCGCGTATCGAGGCCGCTTGCCCAGACGACACCATCATCGGCGAGGAATTCCCTGACAAGCCCGGTACCTCGGGCTTCACCTGGTACCTAGACCCCATCGATGGCACTGAATCCTTCGTCCGTGGCGTGCCCCTCTTCGGCACCATGGTCGGCTTGCAGCACGACGGCGAGTCCGTCGCTGGCGTCATAGACTTCCCCGCGCTCGGTGAGATCGTCTACGCGGCCAAAGGCTCTGGTGCCTGGTGGGCCACCAACTCCAACGGCGCATCCCGCATCGCTGACCTCGACCTACGCGAAGCGCACGTCTCGTCGGTGGCGGCCCTCGGCGACGCTGCCGTCTCAACGACAGGGCTAGCGCACCTCTTCGAAGAGGGCGGAGTCGCGGAGCAATGGCAGGCGCTCATGAAGCTCGTCAACGTCGCTCGTGGGTACGGCGACTGCTACGGCCACTACCTCGTCGCGACCGGGCGAGTCGACGTCCATCTTGACGCAGTAATGAACGTTTGGGACAACGCACCGCTCCTCCCCATCGTCACCGAGGCCGGCGGTCGCTTCACCGACACCAAAGGCAACGCCATCATCGACGGAGGCTCCGGCCTCTCCACCAACGGCCTCCTCCACGACGCCGTCCTCGCCGTGCTGAGAGGATAGCGAGGCTCCCTATGTCATCGGAGAGCGCGACAATTGCGGCAACTAAGCGTTTGGTGCGACCAAGTCGCTGGCGCTGGCTCCTCCTCTTGCCGATCGCGCTGTTCCTGACCGCGTGTCCGTATGGCGTCTCCGAGACTCCGTCCGTCGAATGGACTTTCGTGAACGACACCGATTCGCAAATCTTCGTGGACTTGGTAGAACCTCCGGTTGGAGGATGGACGCTCCTAGACGTGGGCGAGACGCGAGTCGACAGCTATTCGCCATGTGTTCTACCCGCAGGTTGGCAGCGATCCAGCGAACCGTGCCCGATATTTGAGGGCAGTGAGTTCTTGTTCCGTGCCCACGTCCTAGACCCCGGACGCGGTCGGTGGGGCGGTTCTGGGGGCCTATCTGGAGGCGAGGGCGAACCGATCGGCTGCTACGTCGTGCCTTGGTCTGTCGAGCTAGCAGACCGAATAGTCAGGATAGAGTGGCAGGAAGAGCGAAACCCCAACTGCTGGGGCGATGACGAATGGGTGATTGCCAACTTCACCGGAGCCGCCGTCCACGTTGTGGCATTCGACAACACCCCCCCATCTGATGGAGCCTCGTTTGAGGATCGGGCCCGTTTTGCCTTCGGAGGGTACGACAGCACCTATCATCCGGTTGGGGACGCGCAAGCCGGTCTATTTAGGATTCGCGCGTTGAATTTGGATGGGGGGCCTGTGATGGTCATGGCCTTCGAGTTTCTTCCCGGTATGGGCGAAGTTATTGGCTGGGTGAACTCATCGCTGGGTGCGATGGGTCCCCTCGTCTACTGTGAAGTGCTAACCATCGACGAGATTCGGGCGAGCGGATTTCGGCTGAAATTGAAGTCCAACATTCCATCCTCGCTTTCACAGGACATGATCTTCCCCGAGGAAGGCACACAATGGGACGCGGACTTCGGCCCCCGTATAGGGAGTGGATTCCCGTCGCCCCTGATGCGATCTCGTGCGCCGAACGCGACCTTTCCCTCTATCTAGCGAAGCGGTTGCTGGGCCCCGTAGACGGACGTGCCTTGGAAGAGGAGATGCTTCGCGGCGCCATCGACGAAGGCCTGGTCGACGAGTCCGTGCTGGAAGAATTGGGGTACGAGTAGCTCAGACATCGCTAACCCAAACCACGCTGCCACCGCCGCTCCCGCTTGAATCAGCCGCCCGCGCGCGGTAGCGTATGGGGCGACCAAGACAACCTGATCGGAGTCATCGCACATGGACGCACAACGCAAGTCAGAACTGTCCGCCAGTTTGAACGAAATGGGCCGTAGATTCTGGGCCGGTGAGGCCGAGATCTGCCGCCAATTCTGGGGACAACCTCGCTCCAGCGAGGAACAAGCCCACTGGCTGCGTCTCCAGGTGTACAAGGAAATGTACGGCTCTGGGCTGGTCGGCAACCCCGGCGGCCTCATCCGAGCGTTCCTTGAGGAACTCCACGACCAGGTGGGCAACGCGGAAACCAAGGAGCAGCGCAGCGACTTCGAGCGCTCCCTCCGCGTGCTGCGTGAGGAGTACAACCACTTCAAGCTCTTCGCCGATGTCCTGGAAACCGCGACCGGTCAGCCGGTCAGCAACGAGAGCCTGAAGGGCTGGCAGTTGGACGAGGACAAGAAGCTCCAAGCCATCCGCCAACGCATCCGCGAGCAGGAAGGCGCGTTCGGCGAGCTGGCCATAATGTTCACCGAGGGCGGTGGCTCCGCGTTCTTCCTCGTGGGCCGCGACATCAAGGGTGACCCGGTTTCCGACGAGATCGCGCAGGCCTGTGAGACCGTCTACACCGACGAACTTGAGCACGGCGAGCATGGCGCGCTGGACCTAGAGCACGAGTTGGATTCCGAGGAAGAGTGGGCCAAGGCGCGCGAGCTGATCACCGAGATCTGCCAGCAGCGCCTGCGCATGCGCTACGGCATGTTCGCCCTTCCGATCAACGAGGCACGTATCGCCGAGATCACCGAGGGCAAGATCGAGCCCCTGCCAGTCGCGTAAAGCACCAATCGCATAACGCAGAGAGCAGGGCGCGCGTGAGGAGACGACCATGACTACGACCGCTGAACTTACAGACTTGATGGCCGAACTGAATAGCCTGGGCGAATCATTCTGGGCGGGAGAGGCCGAGATCGCTCGGGAGTTCCTCATGGCGGCCCACGACCCCAAGGACCACGTCCACTGGCTCTTGCACCAGTGCTACCGCGAACTTCGCGGCCCTGGGCTGCTGGACAGGCCGTCGAGCCGCACCCGGTGGGTCGTCGACAACATCGCCGCTGGGCTCCCCGCGGCCGAGACCGCAGAAGGCCGCACGCAACTCAAGTACCAACTCCACCAGATAGCGGAGGAGTTCGACCACTTCAAGCTGTACGCCGACATCCTCGGCGGGCCAGTCAAGATGGAAGACATGCGTGGCCTCAGCCTGCCGTCGGACAAGGTCATCGAGGCGCTACGCGTGAAACTCTACGCAGAGAACGAGCGCCTCGCCCGTTTGGCGTACGACTTCACCGAAGGCGGTGGCGCTGGCATCTTCTACGCCCAGGGCGCGCTTGAGACCAACGACCCGCTCTTGCTCCGCATCAAGGACGCCGGACGCTACATCTACGATGATGAGGTGCCCCACGGTCAGCACGGCGTCAGCGGCATCGAGTTGAACCTCACGACCGCCGAGGACTTCCAGAAGATACGCGCCATGATCGTCGAGATTGGCCGCGAACGACTGCGCATGCGCGCCGAGATGCACGACACGACCATGTCAGAAGCACGCATAGACGAGATCACCGCGGGCAAGATCGAGCCACTCAAGCCCTTCGCTGACTAGCGTAGACAATCAAAAGAGGCCCGGCGAAAGCCGGGCCTCTTTTACGTTAGGTCAACTAGCCTCCAGAGGCTAACGGTCTGGAACAAGCTGCTCGGTCATCCCTCGGAAGTGCCCACCCTTCGAGACGGGTGCGAGCCCTGTCGCGATGGTTTGCCAGGTGTCTCCAGCGTTGCCGCTCCAGAACACCTCACCACCAGTGGACGCCGCGAACACCTGCGTCGTACCGCCAGCCTCTTCCAGCGCCATCGCCTCGATGCTGTGCGTCATGTAGTCCGGCAATCCGCCCGTGAGTACTTCCCACGTCCGACCCGCGTCGCGGCTGCGGGAGATGCGGCTAAGCGCATTGTTCTCCGTCGCCCAACTGCGCGGGCTCTTCTTCCCGGCGGACACCAGCATGTAGTCCGGGTCGCTGGGCTTGAAAACCAGTTGGTCGGGGTAGCCGCCCATCTCGCTCTCGTAGCCGAACATATTGTTCCACGTGTGCCCCGCGTCCTCGCTCATGGACAACCCACCGCCGCCGGTCGTGTACATGCGCTCAGGGTGCGTCGTGCTGATGACCAGCCGGTGGACATCGTCGATCGGCCCAGGGATCTCGTCGAACGTCTCGCCCGCGTCGTGGCTAACGTACAAGCCGCCCTGCTCAACGCTCGCGAAGATAGTGCTGACGTCGCCAGGGGCGAAGTTGATGTGCTTCAGGTGTCCCACGTGGGGAGGGGCAGGGAAGCGCCACTTCTCCATGTTCGGCACGTCCTGCATGCTCGCCATCTCCGCCCAGGTGTCACCCAAGTCATCGCTGAACGACAGATGCACGGGCTCCGTGCCCGCGAACACGCGTACCTTGCCGTCAACCTTGGCCGACGCCAGGCTGTACATGTCGGTGGAGGCCAACCCGTTGTTGCAAGCCTCCCAGGTGGCAGCGTCGTCCTTGCTGCGGTACACACCGCCCTTGTTGACGCCCGCGAACCAAATTCCGCTCTCCTCCTCCAAGAGGATCGCGTGGATGTGGTTGCCTTCCAGCGTGCGGCGAGTCACCGTCCAAGAATCCCCATCGCGTTCGAGCTCGGCGATGCCGTCAATCGTGCCAACGAGCACGCGGTTGGACGGCGCCGAGGATGAATAAATGGTCTCTGCTCCGTGAGATAGAGCCAATGTCATAGTGGTCTTCCTTTGGGAGGTCGATTTGTCGCGAATTATGGCGAATCAAAAAGGCCCCGTCCAGTAGGGCGGGGCCTTTCGTCGAATATGGAGTAAACCTATGCGGGTTGGCCCACCAGCGAAACGTAATGGCCGCCCTTGGAGATCGGGCTCAGACCTCGTAGCACGGTGTCCCACGACTCTCCGCCGTCCTCGCTGTAAAGGACAGCGCCGCCCGTAGTCCCGGCGAAGATCTGCACCGTGTCTCCCGCCTCTTCCAGCGTCATCGCCTCCACGCTGTGAGGGAAGCGATCCTGCAACCCGTTGTTGGACAGTACCTCCCAGCTCTTTCCGCCATCGCGGGTTCGCGAGATGCGGGCCTGGGCGGTTTCCTTCGCCCACGTACCGGGGCTCTGGCGTCCGGCAGAAACGATCATCTGGTCCGGGTCGCTGGGCTTGAACACCAGCTGATCCGGGTAGCCGCCCTCTTCGCTGCCACGGTTGAACGGGTTCTCCCAGTTCACCCCAGCGTCGTCACTGATCCAAACGCCTTGACCGCCGGTCACGTAGAGTCGGCTAGGGTGGGTTGGCGCGATGATGCAGCGGTGAACGTCCATGTACAGGCCACCGCTCAACTCCTCCCACGTCTGCCCGCTGTCGCGGCTGCGCAGCAGCGCACCGACCTCGACCGACGCGTAGATCGTCTTCGGGTCGCCGGGCTCGAAGTTGATGTGCTTGATGTGCGCCACGTGTGGCTCGGCAGGGAAGGACCAGGCCTCGCTCGTGGGCGCGTCCTTCACCCCAGGCAACTCCCGCCACGACAGACCAAGGTCATCGGAGGCGAACAGATTCGCAGGCTCCGTCCCCGCGTACAGCATCGTCTTTCCATCGACGACGGCCGTCGACAGGCTGTAGATATCCGGGTCGATCAGCCCGTCGCTGCGTTCTTCCCACGTCAGGCCTTCGTCCGCGCTAGCGAACACGCCACCCTTGCGGACGCCTGCGAACCACAGCCCGCTGGCGGGCTCCGACACGATAGCGTGCACGTGCCGTCCGATCAGCGTGTGCCCCGTGGATGCCCAGCCGTCCTCTGTGCGTTCGATGATCTTCACGCCGTCGAGCGTACCGACCAACACACGCGTGCTGGGTTCGTTGGATGAAACAACGGTGCCGCCACCGCCATGAGAGAGTGCAATCGTCATAGGAATACTCCTGGGTCTCGAATGCCGAGGATTATACGCACACGAGAAAGGCCCCGGCATTCGCCGGGGCCTTTTGAAATCGATCGGGACTTGCTGGAGGCTGGCCTTTAGGAGAGCAAGTTCGCCATGTTCTCCCAGTGACTCCCCTTGGAGACCGGGTGCAGACCGCTGATGATCGTCGACCAACTTCCACCCGCGTCGCCGGAGTAGAGCACGTCGCCGCCGGTCGTCGCGGCGATGATCTGACACTCGCCGCCCGCCTCTTCCAGCGTCATAGCCTCAACGCTGTGGGGCATCCGGTCAGCGATACCGTTGCTGATGATCTCCCACGTCTTGCCTGCGTCCGTGGAGCGAGAGATGCGCGATTGCGCGGTCTCGGTCTTCCACGCGGGAGGGCTCTTCCGGCCTGCTGAGATGACCATGTAATCCGGGTTGCTCGGCCTGTAGACCAGTTGGTCCGGGTAGCCGCCTTCCTCGCTGCCACGGTTGAATGGGTTCTCCCACTCTTCTCCGCCATTGTGGGAGATCCACAGCCCTTGGCCGCCCGTCACGTAGATGTGCTCAGAGTCGCGCGGGTCGACGATGCAGCGGTGGCAGTCGACGTACAAGTTCGTGTAGTCCTGCCACGTCTTGCCGCCGTCCAAGCTCTTCACCAGCGCGCCTTGCTCCACGCTACCGTAGATCTTCGACGGGTCGCCGTTCGCGAAGCCGATGTGCTTCAGGTGCGACTCGTGAGGCGGGCCGGGGAACGTCCACGTCTCGTGGCTGGGCACGTCTATGAACGACGGAACTTCAGTCCACGTCAGGCCTAGGTCGTCCGATATGAACAACGCTGATGGCTCCGTGCCCGCGAACAACCGTACATGACCATCAACGACGGCCTGCGAGATGCTGTACACGTTGTCGCGAGTCATACCGGCGTCACGGCGCTCCCACGTCTTGCCGTCGTCCGCGCTGGCGTAGATGCCACCCTTGCGAACGCCAGCGAACCATAGGTCGCTCTCGGGCTCGTGGATCAGGGCGTGGACGTGGAGGCCTTCCAGGGCTCGCCCCACGACACTCCAGTCGCTTCCTGATCGCTCGATCGTGACCACGCCATCCAGCGTGCCGACGTGGGCTCGGTCACTCAGCTTGTCACTTGCGACGATCGTGTCGCCGCCGCCGTGGGATAGGGGTAGTGCCATGGGTGCGCCTCCTGTTGTTCCGCTTGCTGCTCTTATCTTGATGGCCCTGAAACCAAAGGCCCGGCGTGAACACGGAGGCGTCCACGTCGGGCCTAGTCTCTACCGTTTCATCTCCCCAAGCAATGGCCCTTTAGACGATGACCATAGTGTCATCGACGACGCGCTCTTCGATAACCTCGACCGGGTAGGTTTCGTCGTAGCCCGCAGCCATCTCAACCTGGTGCGTGAGTTCGATCTGCTTGTGCGTCTTCGTCGACTCAGTGATAGCGAGGCCGACTTCGAGCGTACCCATGCCCCATTCGCCTGAGTGGAACACGGGCTTGTTGAGTCGAACTGCGTTGTACAACTCTTTCAACTCCGCGTCTCGTGCCTGCGGCCGACCGTCGAGCACCAACTCCTTAACGCCGCTGTCCTCGTACAGGAAGATGCCTCGTGGGGACTGTCTGATCTCGCCACGCTCACACGAGACGATGACTATGCCGAGGTCGTTTGGCTTCCACGGCTTCACCTCGCGCATCTCTCCACGGAAGATCAAGCGCTCACCTTCGCCGCCGATACGCAGCGACAGCTTCTCCTCGGTCTCCGGGCGCGTGCCCTCGCGCATCTGGCGCTTCAGCTCGTTGCGCTCGGCGGGCGTGTAGCGAGTGTTCGCATCGCCCCACGGCACGAGCTCTGATCCCAGGAAGTAGCCGTAGCCGTTGTGGATCGCCACTGCCGGGACACCGCTTTCGAACTCCATGAACGCCGAGTAGTAGCCCGGGATGGGACGTGTGTCCATCCACTGACCGGCCATGCCCCTCACGTTCCTGATCTTGCCACCACCGATCGACCGGATCGTGTCGATCTGGTGGGGTGTCTGGCGGTACACCATGCCACCGCCTTGCTCCGGGTCAAGCTCCTCCCACGTGCGCGGACGAATCATCCAGTCCGTGTAGGCGATCGCATTGATCGCGCCCAGCTTCCCGATGCGACCCGAGTTCACGATCTGGCGCATGAGGCGGACGTGCGCGCCGAAGCTCTGCGTGTGACCGGCGATCAGGTGGACGCCGTTCTTCCTACACGCTTCCACCATCTCCTCGGCCTGCTTCATGTTGAGCGCCATCGGTTTCTCAACGACGACGTGCTTGCCGTGCTCGGCAGCAAGGATCGTCATTGGGGCGTGATACATGTTGGGAGTGGATATCCACACTGCCTCGACGTCCGGGTCCTTCACCAGTGCCTCTGCGCTCTCGAACAATCGAGCCTCGGTGTAACGCTCGCCGAACCGTCGGCGCACATCGGGATTGATGTCGGCGCCAGCGAACAGGTCGATGTACTCCGCTGCTTCCATCGGGGGCAGCATCTCTGCCGCGCCAACCCCGATCCCAATCACTCCTAGTTTTACTGGCTTGTCGGCCATATCAACTCCCTTTCTCTGAGCGGCAGGTGACAACCTGCCAGTGGTGTAGGGCCCATCGGGTCGCTCGCGTGCCTGACAGCTACCTGCCAGGCGCGTACCAATCGCGTACTAATTGCCTGCCGATTGCTTGCCAATGACTTGAACGAAAAAAGGCCC
>ERZ890510.1123-NODE-1123-length-18451-cov-4.988476_pt1 | contig 18451 bp, 9 predicted proteins | sample MGYA00521265_ERZ890510 | MGnify/ENA primary metagenome ERZ890510 (study PRJEB32303, sample SAMEA104408624) | aquatic metagenome | biome: Brackish water; feature: Chemocline; material: water | place: Baltic Sea | collected 2014-10-26T21:54:00 | depth 110 m ...
GGTCAGTGAGATCCACAAGGACAACAACACCCCTCGCGTGCGGATGATGCAGGAGAAGTTCGACCTGCGGAAACTGCGCTTCTTCCAGCAGCGCAATGACGACCCAACGGGTGCGCTTTCGGGTGCGTACAGCGCTCCTGGCCATTTCAACGAATTGCAGATGTTCGGCCACGGGTATCCGGCTGAGGTCAGTTTCACTTCGCCCGAGATCGTGCTCCTGCCGGGCGTGACCAGCGCCGAAGCTATCAATGTTCGTGAACGGCGGGTGCTGTCAGAGATCCATTGGGAGGCTGACGCCATCGTCCGCGAGGTCGATGAGATTACCGGACAGGTCACCGAACGTTCCGAACCCTTGTCAGAGCACCCCGAAGTTGACTTGCAGATCCAGACCCGCTCAAGCGACACGATCGACTCACTCTTCACCTACTACCAGATCACCGGGGCGGGCACGGCGAGTGAGCGCAAGTTCGAAATTGACCTGGTCGATTACCTTGCTGTGGTGGACTTGTGGTCACAGTTCGATGCCTGGGATGCTCTGCTGACAACCGAAACATTCACGCTGCGGGCGCATAGCGCCGGTGACGACGATGGGGATGGAGCGACCAACGAGGACCCCATCGATGGCATCGACAACGATGGCGATCGCCGCATCGATGAAGATGGCTTTGCTGGTGATATTGGCGGCCCACAGCAGATCCGCGGTCCCGGCGTCATTACCATCAGCAAGCACGCGCGCCGAGTTGACGATGATGGTGATGGTGCAGAGGACGAAGATCCCATCGATGGCATCGACAACGATGGCGATCTGTTGATCGATGAGGACGGCAAGAAAGTCGCCATGCCGCGCCAGGATCCCAGCCTGCTCATCACCCCGTTTTTTGCCGGGTGGAGCGCCTGGAGCGAGGCCTATACCCCGACTCGGGGAGAGAACCGTGCGGCGATCACATCGCCGAGTCCGCGCAAGTTTCTGCAGGTCCGCTTGTCGATTCTGTCTGAAGATCCCAACGTGACAGCACGGATTCGGTCCCTGCGGGTTGATCTGGCACCACCGATCAGCACCGATCTTGCCGGTGAACTGGCGCTGCTGACCGACACCGGGATGGTTCGGCCCTTGTCCGACCTCATTCCCACGCGGTTGGATTACGTGCCGCCGCTGAACGTGGAGCCCTTGCGTCAGACACCGTATGTGTTCTTTGTCAGGGCTGCAGGACCCGATCCGAATGCAGTGGAAGCCTCTGGTGGGTTCGATGAACTGCTGTTGCTGACGCCGGCACGAGCCCGTCCATCGGGAATTCGTCTTGGCCGGGTCAGCGTCGAGGATCGGGCTGGATCTTCCAGTGCGGCCGATCGACGGGCCGTGACCTCGACGTTCGATCGAGCCTATCTTCCGATTGCCGGCGACAGTCTGTTTGCAGACGCGGAAGGCAATCAGATCGCCGTTCACAGTGTTGGTGATTCTTTGAAAGTTCTGTTTCCGGGTCCCGTCAATGTCGAACTGGCTGATGGGGAGAATGTTCTGGTAGAACTGCAGTTCGAGACGCAGACTCTGCGGGCGGGAAGCGAGTTCCTCGCTCTGGTGCGCAACTCTCGATCGTCGGCCATCTTCCAACGTGTCGAGTCCGAGGGGCGCGATGCCACGGAGTTGGTCGATAGCGGTACCGCTCGTCCGACCGTGCTTCAGGTGGATCGTATTATCGACGAGATCAGCATCCCATCGGTCTTTTCGCCCAATGGTGATGGCATCAATGATCGTCTTGATATCGAATTTACCGTGCTTATCATCAGAGATGATCGTCCTGTTGAGGTCGCCATCTTCGATCTTTCCGGTCGGCGTGTGGCCACAGCAGTGTCGTCAACTGGCTTGAACCAGACGCAGAGCGGCACAGTCAACTTTTCGTGGGATGGATCAGGTGATACAGGTGACCTGGTGCCTCCTGGTATCTACATTGCCCGGGTCAAGTTGGAAACCGACAACGAAGACCTGGAAGCGGTGCAGATCGTCAACGTAGTGTATTGATGGTGTTGAACCCGGCGTTCGATACGGGGGCTGATACCTTCAACCAGCTTCAGGGATCGCAGTGGTTCATTGACCGGTCCGGATCTCTGGGGCCAGAGCAGGCAAGACAATGAAAAGGGAGGGTAGCGTGAACAGACGAGCCTGGGTGCTCCTCGTTTTATGCGCCATGGTGACTGCCGTTCCGGTAGTCGCCCAGGACGATGTCGGAACTCGACTCGGCGTCCGGCGGGGCGGCGAAGTGAGCTTTGATCCGTATGGCCCGGGAGTTCTCTTCGGGGCCCTCGATCCAGCCGTGAAGAAATGGTATGTGCCGCAGGAGTTGTTCAACGACTACGGCTGGAATCAGTGGGAGTACAGCAACTACGCGCGGAACCAGTACGAGCGCTACGTCAATACCAGCATCGAGGGTGACTATTTCTACGATGTCTACGGCAGTTTTATCACCAAGGGCTGGCTGGTATTCAACTGGACCGTCTCCGAACCAGAGGCTGCCGGAAGTCGCCTGCTGAAGACCAATCAGTTCGGTCAGTTCTTCAGCAACCTCGTTGTTGCGTCAGACGCCAAGGGGCAGTACCACGCTTCCGTCACCGTCGGCAACGAGATCCGTACGACTCTGACGCCAATGACCTTCGCCAAACCGCTGTTTGACGGCATTCAGGTGGATCTGGCCTCCGACAAATACGAAGCAACTGTCATTGCCTCCCGGCCCAGTGGTTTCCGCAGCACCGGCACAGAGCCGAACGAGAAGTCCAACGTGACCAATCTTCTTGGTGGACGGACGACGGCACAGATCGGCGACTTTGTCAAGATCGGCGCCACGTACGTGAACGCCTTCAATGCCCGGACACGTGGCCAGGCATTCCAGGGCAATCCCCTCCAGGGATCCTTGACGGAAGCACAGAACGCGGATATCACGGAAGTGCAGATTCGACTGAGCGACGATTCGCCACAGGATCTGGTGGGTGGCGCCGCCTTCTTCCTCGAAGAGGTGATCATCACCGACAGCGAGGGCCACAAGATTTCCAACCGTCGTCGCCTGAAGCAGAAGGACGGCACCGAGAGTCCCATCCTTGAATACACACCTGTTCTCGAGGGTGGTTTCCAGCGCGAGGGCTTCCGCACCGCCGATGGACGTGAGACGATCACTCTGCGGTACGAATTCGATGGTCCCGAGTACAAGGCGGCTGGCGTCGGACCGCAACCGGCAGATATCGCCGCCGTCGAATTTCGCCTGCTGGTGGCCAACGACTATCGCATCGACATCACTTCGAATAATCAGACGAACCAGCTGAATCAGCCGGTATTTCTGTCCGAGGGTATGCCAGAGCGCACAATTCGTGCACCGGGTAACGTCAAGGATGGCTCAAACCAGCGCTTCGTCCGGATTGAGTACGGTCTGCCAACAGCGAACGAGATCTTTGGATTCACCGTCGAAGCACGCGATGCCTTCGGCTTCGACGTCATGGGGGAGTGGGACCGCAATCGCCAGCACAAGCGGTTCCCGCGTTTTGCTGAGGTCGACGCGACGGACCACAATCACGCTGTAGAAGAGGCGGATGCGTGGATGATCAACGTCTCGCGCAAGCCCTATCCCTTCTATTTCTTCGGCGAAGCCTACAGCATGGACCCGGATTACAGCACGAGTTCGTACTTGGCCATGCAGCGTGGTGACACCGGTCCGATTGACTACGATTCCCAGACGCAGGCCATCTTCGAGATGGTTGACGACAACGATGATCAGGATCGTCAGGTGGACTGGCAGCGGATTGGCTCCGGCGCCAGCGCCGACCGGTTCGTATTTCCCGGATGGGATGAGAACAACGACTTCATCGCTGACTACAACCAGAACAATGTTGAGTTGGTGCGCCCGAACCTGAAGCCGGACTGGGAAGAACCGTTCCTGCGCTACAACGTCGACCGGCCTGAGTTCCTCTTCGGCGTGGACATGAACAACAACGGCGTTTCCGACCGCTTTGAGAATGATGATGAGCCCGATTATCCGTACCGACGCGACCGGCGTGGATACAATATCTACGGAGGGGCTTTCATGGGTCCCTGGGCAAAGCTCACCGTGGGCCGTCTCGACGAGAGGCAGCTGGCTGATGATCGTGACAACCAGACGACCTATGCCCTCGTGACCTACGAGCGCGACTTCGCCAGACTCGGCAAGTTGCGGGTGTACGAGAATCTCCGCCGCGTGCAGGATGATATCAAAGACAACCTGCTGGTCTGGCGCATTGCCGACGGGATCGCCGGCGAGATTGTTCCCTTCGAAGACCCATTGCCAATGCGAGATGCCTGGGCCAACACCGTGTACGCCCAGTTTGACGTCAAGCGGTGGGAGTCGATCAACGTGATCAACAAATTCAAGTACGAGTTCATTGATCAGATCGACTACCAAGATCAGATCGCCAGCCGTCGTGTCCTGCCATCCGAGGATATTCGTGAGACGGCAAGTTTCCTCGGTCTGATCAACAAAGCAGATTACACGCACCAGTTGGGCGGTGTGACGATCCAGCCTCGCTGGAAGAGTGAATTCCAGCGTCTGGTACCGTCGCTGAAGGAGAGTCAGTTCCAGCGGGCGACGACAGAACTTCGTGAGTCGGCTTTCCTGATCATGCGTTTCCCGTTCCTTTCGCGCAGTGCGCTGCAGTTGGGGACCGAGTATCTGTGGACCAAGCAGTTCCGTGACAGCGCCAAAGAGACCCTCGAGGGCTCGCCGCGTAACGAATTGGTTGGTGCTCTGCAGGTCATGAACCGAACCGCCTATCAGGGGTATGAAGTCTTCACGGAATTCGGTCTGCGCGTCTCGCGGATCGATATCGATATCCTTGAGGACGCACAAACGGAAACGTTCATCTTCTTCGCCATGTACGCAGGCTTCGGGAGTTTCTAGGCATGAAGACGATTCAGCGAGCAGCACTGTTAACGACGCTGGTGGCGCTGTGCGTCGGGGCCGGTTGTGCCTGGCGTCCGTATACCGGCGAGGTCCGCCCCAGTGTCGAAGCGGCGCAGGGGCCGAATATGACGGTTGCAGATGACGGGACTATCACCTGGATTCAGGACCGCCTTGAGGTACGCATGCGACCCGTCACGGACGAGGAACTCAATCGTCAGTTCGGCGGCGGCGACCTTGGTCCGTACAGCGAGAACCCGTTCACGTACGGTGGTGTCGAAGATTTTTACTCCGGTGACGACAAGCAGCGGTTCTCTGTGTTCATGCTCGGCGTCAAGAACTATCAGTATCCAAAGGTTCGAGTCCTGGGTGACATCGTGCTGGAGAGCACGAACGAGCGCCAGTACTACGATCTCACCATGAAGCAGTTGGACCGCTACTTTCGCGCCTACGCCATCGGTTACCGAGGCAACGAGTACGGGGTGTACAAGGAGCGTCGCGCGATCCTGCAGTCGACCATGTTCCGCCGGCAGGATATCTTCTCCGGGCAGGAACTGGAGGGGTATGTGCTCTTTCAACCTCTGCATACGGATGTTTCCGACATGACTGTGGTGGTGAAAGATCTCGTCATCCGCTTCGACTACCGTGGCGAACCTGTCGAGGCAGTTGACATTCCGTTTCACTTCGAGCGTGAGGTGGGACGCAAATTTCCTGACGGTTCGGTCGAACTCAGCAATCGTTAGGGGCGGAAAGCGTCGGCCAACGGTTGATGGCGCGCTCCTGATTTTATCGATATCCGCCCGGAGGGTCTGACCTTCCGGGCGGCTGCCATGTACGGTTCCGCTGGAGAGGCAGACACGACGATGTGCAAGTCTCGACGTACAACTGACGACGCCGGCTGCTCATGAAAGTCTGGGGGTTCCGAGCGGTTCTGCTGGGTACACCCCTGTTGTTTCTTCTAGTCGTTGAGGGGGTACTGCACCTTGTCCCCGGCACAGGAAACCCGCCCCTCCTGTTGACCCTGGCCCGCTCCGAGGGCGACGTGCTGCGAAGCACGAACGCCGTATTCCCTGAGAGATTCTTTCACGAGCGGTATGAGGGTTCCCTGGTTGCCAGCGGTCGGATGCGGGCTGAACCCTATCTTGAGGTCGACAGGAACAAGACCTTTCGCGTCGTCGTCGCCGGGGCCTCCACCGTGCAGGGGTATCCGCATCCCCATCGTCTGGCTGCACCCGCGCTTCTGCAAGCCATGCTCACGGACGTCCTGCCCGGGCAAGTGGTTGAGGTGTTCAATCTGGGTATCACTTCCATCGCCAGTTTCGCCGTCGCAAAGAGCGTCGATGCCGCCATGGAACTGCAACCCGACGTCGTCGTCATCTACTCCGGACACAACGAGTACTACGGCATCTACGGGGCTGGTGCAGGGACCTCAGAGTGGTCGACAAGGAGTCATTACGGCCTCATGTCCTGGCGCCTGCCGCGTGCACTCAAGTCAATGATGGACTGGGCCGGGGGCACGCGGGTCTCATCGGGGCAATTGCTGGAAACCATGGCTCGTCGGGGACAGGTTGCATTGCTGGACGGACGTCGCCAGAATGCTGTCGAGCAACTGACTCGCAACCTGGCCGACGCTGTCATGACCTGCCGCGCGTCAGGCGTCAGACCCGTGTTGTGCACCCTGACGGCAAACGACGAGGGATTTGCCCCCGCTGGTTCGTCCTCACCGGACCAGTCGACGGCGGCCGGCCTCCTGTGGTCGGAGCATGTCGAGGCGGCCCGTGTTGCCCTGCGGACGCCAGGGGCACCTGCAGCGTCGACCGCGCTTGTCCGACTCGAAGCGGCTGACATGCTTTTCCGCGACTCCGCCTGGCTTGCCTTCCTGAAGGGTCAGGCACTGCGGCGTCAGGGACGGGACGAAGAAGCGGACAGCTGTTTCATACGCGCCCGCAATCTCGATACGATGCCCTGGCGCGCGCCATCCGCCCACAATCAGGCCATCCGCGACGTTGCGCGTCGCCACCATGTCGATCTGGCCGATGTAGAAGCTGCCTTCGTTGCCGCTTCCCGTCCGGCACGTCCGGGGTTTGATCTGCTTGTTGATCATGTGCACCCGACCCTTCGCGGACAGGCACTGCTGGCGAGAACCATGGCCCGAGCTGTGAGCGACGGCGAGGCAATGGACCGGCTGCAAGCAGACGCGGAGTACGTTCGGAAACAGGGATACGTGCCTGCAGAGGTGGTACGTGTGGACCAGGCCATGGCTGAATTGCTTGGGTCGCCACCAATGGACCGCTTCAACCGTGATGCCGCACAACGTTTCCGGCAACGCGCGGTTAGCGGTTATCAAGCCCTGTCGTCGGCCGAACAACAGGGGGCACAGCGTTGGATGAGTCATCGTCAGGAGGTCCCCCTGGCGCTGGATCTGGCAGATCAGCTCTACGCCGAAGGGTATTTCGACCATGCTTTGCGACACTATCGGGCGGCACGGCTCGAGGCCCCCTTCACGCCACGTGCAGATCTGTGGTCGGCGGTGCAACTTGGTTGGTGTGCGCAGTTGACAGGAGTGGCTCCTGCAGAAGTCGAAGGCGAGCTTGGCGAGGCACTGGATCGCGCCCGCTTTGTCGAATCTGCTCCTGATGTCGATCCCGCCTTCGTCGACTTTGTCCGGGGCAGCCTGCATCACTTCCTGGGGCATTCCGAGCCGGCCCTTGTCGGGCTTGAGCGCGCCTTCCTGGCGGATGGCTTCCGGCGACCCTTCCTGTTTTCGCTGTTTCCTTTGCTGGCGAAGGAACTGATCGCATCAGGGCGCATCGAGGATGCTCGGCGGTTGGCGACTATGGCTGCCGCCGATACGGGAGGAAACCCCTATTTCGAGCAGCTTGTCGAGTCGCTCAGGAAGGGTTCGTAGCATGCCCCGGCGGTGGGTAGTATTCGCTTTGTTCTTTGTTTCCGGAGCACTGGGTCTGGTCTACGAGATCACCTGGATGCGGCAGTTCCGCATCATCATGGGCAATACGGTTTACACCTCGGCGACGGTTCTTACTGCCTTCATGGGTGGCCTCGCATTCGGGTCATTTGTTGCCGGGCGCGTCGTCGAGCGCATATCTCGCCCCCTGCGTGCCTACGGCGTGCTTGAGTTGCTTGTCGGCGCCTACGCGATCCTTCTGCCGTTCCTCATGGTACCCGCCGATCCGCTGTACGGATGGCTCTATCAGAACTTCGCTGACAATGGACCGGTCCTGGCTTGTGGCCGCTTCGCCATCAGTTGCGCACTGCTGCTGCCACCGGCGACGATGATGGGTGCCACCCTGCCGCTGCTGATCAGCTACCTGACGCAGGGCCTGAAGTGGGTCGGACGCGACGTCGGGCAACTCTACGGTATCAACACGATTGGTGCGGCCCTGGGCGCGGCAGCGGCGGGATTTGCCTTTGTGCCTTTGGGCGGCGTACAGGCAACGCTGTTCACTGCTGCCGCAGGCAGCTTCAGCATCGGTATCATCTCCCTGCTGCTGGACCGTCGACAGGGGCCCGTCGCCGTGTCGACGGCGTCAATGGCAGATCCCGCTGTCCCGCGTGATCCTCTGCGGCTCGTCGTTGTGATCGGGCTTGGCGCAGCAGGTGCCGCCTCCATGGTCTATGAAGTGGCCTGGACCCGAACGTTGACGCAGTTGATGGGTTCGTCCGTCTATGCCTTCACCTTGATGTTGGTTGCCTTCATTGCCGGTCTCGGACTCGGCGCGGTGGCCCTGTCCAGTTTCATCGATCGACGTCGCCGCCCTGTGCTGTTTCTTGGGGGCCTGCAACTCGTTGTCGCCGTTGCCTGTCTGGCAATCGTCCCTCTCTTTGGCATCGCGCCACCCCTCGTTGTCGAATTGGTCACCAGTTGGGCCGATTCCTTTGGCGCTCTGCACACCGCGCAATTCGTTACGGTGTTCCTGCTCATGCTCATTCCGACTTTCGCCATGGGAGCGGTGTTTCCCACGGTGGCACGGATCTACGCCCGGGATCTGTCAGGCATTGGCCGCTCGGTAGGTGAGGCCTACGCGGCCAACACACTGGGTTCCGTCATTGGCTCCTTCGTTGCCGGTTTCGTGTTGATCCCACTGGTCGGCGTGCGCGCCTCTATTCTCCTGGCTGTGGGACTCAACGCGGCCCTCGGGTGCATCTTCCTGTTACTCAGCGACTGGCGGACCCAACGCTTCCGCTGGGCCTGTGTCGCCGCTACAGGGGTTGTCCTGCTCTCTGGGATCGCCCTTGCGCCTGCATGGGATACGAACCTGCTCAACAGCGCCCCCTATCTCTATGCCTATCGCTATAAGGCCAACGCCCGTACGCAGGGTGCCCGCCTCGACAAGGTCATGGCGGGCAGTCGTCAGTTGCTCTACGAGGAGGAGGGCCTGACAGCGACGGTGACGGTCGTCGAAAGCGGGGGGCAACTGTATCTCAAGGTGAATGGCAAGACCGACGCCTCTTCGCGGGGGGACCTGCGCTCACAGTCGTTGCTCTCGCATCTTCCGGCTCTGTTACATCCTGACCCCATCGACGCTCTGCTGATCGGACTTGGTAGTGGCATCTCTCTCGGGGCTCTGGAACGTCATGCCGTGCAGCGGATCGAGTGTGTCGAGATTTCGCCAGAGGTTGTGCGCGCGGCAAGTTTCTTCCGCGAGGTCAATGGGGATGCGTTGGCAGACCCCCGCGTGCATATGACGATCGGTGATGGCCGCAATCACATGGCCCATGCGGATGCCGTCTTCGATGTGATCATCTCGCAGCCGTCGAATCTCTGGATCGCGGGGATGGCGGATCTGTTCACGGTCGAGTTTTTTGAGGCCTGCCGCACAAAGCTTGCTGCTGACGGTATCATGTGCAGCTGGGTGCAAGCCTATTCCATGGCGACCGAAGATTTCCGCACGATCGTCAATACTTTTGTCCACGTCTTTCCGCATGTGTCTCTGTGGGAGTCGGTACCCGGGGGGGACTACTTCCTGATCGGCAGCCAGTCTCCGGTGCCCCTGTCCCTGCAGCAACTGTCGGCGCGGGTCGAGACCCGGCAGTTGCAGACAGATCTTGGACGCATCGGCGTTGGCACAGCGGAACAGATCCTCAGCTCCTTTGTCGCAGCTGATGCTGACCTGCGACGTTTCGCTGCCGGGGCGGGCCTCAATACCGACGACAATGCGACACTTGAGTTTTCTGCACCCTACGGACTGGCAGAGGGACTCATCGGTGGAACCGGGTTGTTTGGGCCGCAAGATCTCGACCCGTACCGCCCCGTCTCTCTGGCAAAGGTCCTTGTCGATGCAGAGATCGGAGAACCGCTGCGGCAAGCCTGGATGGCCCGAGCACTGGCCCGCACAGCCCGTGTGAGAATGAACAAGGGCAATCTCCGTGAGGCGGTAGAACTCATGAGGCGTGCGGCACAGATGTCGCCCGCCGACATGGAGGTCCATCGGCTGTATCCCGAACTGGCGACGGCGGCAGGGAACGAAATGGAGCGGGCAGCAGACCAGATCGGGGCTGCCGCCCTGTATCAGGACGCCCTGGCAGTCGTTCCGGATGATGCGCGAATGCAGTTGCGGCTGGGGAAGATCCACCAATCTCGTGGTTTGTATGACGACGCCTTGAGGGCCTTTGAGCACGCCGTCCTCGCCGATCCTGGCTTCCTTGCCGGCCATCTGCACCTGGCGGAAGTGAACGCCCAGAAGGGGTTGGTTGAGGAGGCGGACAGACACTTCGAGATCGCCACCAGCATTGAGCCGGACAACCCATTGGTGTACAATGAGTGGGGTAAGTTCCAGCTTAGGAAAAAACAGTGGGATGCTGCGATCCGCGTCTTCGAGAGGGGCTTCGAGGTGGCCCCCCAGGAGGCACAGTTGGCCAACAATCTCGGCGTGGCGTGGACCCAGAAGAAAGAGCTGAAGAAGGCCGTTGAGTGGTATGAACGGGCTGTGATGCTCCAGCCCGACTATGCTCGGGCCTGGGTAAATCTTGGTGATGTAAACCGCGCTCTCGCCCGACATCAGGCGGCGCGCGAGGCGTATCAAGCGGCTCTGCGAGTTGAGGCCGGCAATCAACGAGCTCTCAGGGGGCTGCAGGGACTTTGATTGACTTCATGATCCGTGTTGCGATCTTCAGTGCCCCATGCTTTCATTTACCCAGTGCCAGACTCTTCTCGGCCGTCCGGACCTACTTCCGGCTTCGGCTACCGCTCCTCCGTGTGGTGCCCCTCGGAGGGCAACTTACAGTTCAGTGAGGAACATGATGCGAAACCGCCGTCAAAGCGTCAGGAACGCCGGTGCCCCTGGCACAGCAACCCCGTGCATGACCGTCCGGGGCTTCATTGCTCTGGGAGCAGTGGCCCTGGCCGGACTTGCGCCAGGGCCCGCCGAGGGCAAGGCCTGGCGAGTTGGGGATGCTGGCCAGCCCTGGGAGCTGTATCCAGTCAGCTTCATGCTCAATGCGGGTGAGTCCTTCAAACCAGATTATGTCTGGGGTGGCGCCCACGCGACGGAAATCGTTGTTGACGACGACGGTGACGGTTCGATTGATGAGGACCCTGTCGACGTAGTTGATAACGATGGCGACGGTCTGTTCAACGAAGATCCCGCGGATGGTATCGACAACGATCGGGACGGAACAATTGACGAGGACGGCGCCGATCCCCAGTTCGACAATGATGGTGATGGCCTGCTCAATGAAGACGGCATGCGCACAGGCGGCATCATCTACGACCCGGCGCTGCGCAACGAACTGACGGGTGCACCGTACTTCCGCTACGCGACAGCAGCTGAATCTGCAGCGGATCCCACGGGGCCAGGCTACGGATGGGGCGACGATGATCACGATGTCAGCTTCAATGAGGACCCGATCGATGGCATCGACAATGACGAGGACGGCCTGGTCGACGAGGATCCGGAGGGTCCCCATGGCCCGCTGCCAGCCTCCTGGTTGGTGCGCACCTTCTCCTATAATGCGGGCGACCTGACTGAAATTCAGAAGTCACAGTTGGCGTTTGTGTGGGATGCCGGTGCGTCCCTCTATACAGCGGAGCTTCCTGATGGGACGGCAGTCACTGCGACCGCAGCGAACCGTCGCTTTACCCCTTCTGATTGGCTCCGCCCCATCCGCCTTGACCCGTCACGCAACATCAGCTTGCTGACGATCGATCGCTTCCTCAGCGGCGAGTTCAGCAACATCGATCCAACGGATTCACAGGTCTGGGGGCAGACGCTTACGGGTACGTCGCACGGTGGAACGTCAGGCCACGGACAGGTAGCTGATGGCAACATCTTCACGGCCAGAGCGGTTTCTCAGCGCTCCTCGTCGGCCTACTTTCGCGTGCATTTCCTGGCGCTGTACTGGCTGGATCTTATCCGCATGCGGCCCCGGCCCGACTTCCCGGACCGAACGCCGACGACCTTTGATGTTCTGTACGCCGGCGACCTGGAAAACCACTATCGCACGACCTTCTTTCTCGACGAGTTGCGAACGAGTATGGTTGCCATCGACCCGATTATTCCACGGCAGACGGACCAGACTCGCCCCCCGATCAAAGAGTATCGCTTTGGCGAGGACGAAGAGTTTCCGCCGAAGAGGGCCCGCATCCTGAATTTCTCCAGTCAGATGCCGGAAGGGCAGACCTGGGAATTGGCTGAGTTCGAAGCCTACGGGCACGGCTATGCTCTCGACGCTGCGTATGTGACCGAGATCATCGATGTCGGCACCCCGCAACCGCGGTATCGCCGCTACTTCGATCTTCAAGATGCCGACCGCCCCATTGCTCTCGAAACGGTGCAGACTCTCGACAGCAATGATGATGGGACGATTTCTACCTCTGAACTCGCGTCCAACAGGGTGACGTCACAGTTCGATGCCAACGCGGTTGGAAACCCCGTCACCTGGGGACGGGTACGGTGGTCAGGCAAGATCGAGGGAGACGAGGCGGACCTGCAGATCCGCGTGCGCTCCGGCACGAGCCTCGATACGCGGATCTACCAACGCAAGCTTGGTCGTGGTGTTGTGTCGCCTTTCACTGGACCATCCATCGTTGCTGATTGGCCCGCACCGGGCAGCCGTCTCGAGTTGTTCAGCTATACCCAGTTGTCCGGTCTGGAACGGACTCCGGTCAAGGATCTGCCCGCCAACCTTGTCACCGACAGGGACGGCAGTCCCGGAGGATGGACGGCGTGGTCGGCGCCGTTTGATTTCACCGATGGGCAGGTCGCTGAAGGTGCAACAGGGGGAGGGATCTTACTGCCACTGCCACCCCTGCACCGCTACATCCAGTTTCAGTTGAACTTCATCAGTGGCGAGGATAGTGGCATCAGCCTCGATTTTCTGGAGTTCGACTTTTCCAGCCCTGTCGTGAGTCGTGGGATCCTGGCCGAAATCTTTCCGGACACGGCGGCAGTTCTGGGATTGGCCTCCGGATTCAGTTATGTCCTGAAGCCGGACGTCTCCACGACGGATGTCGGATTCAATCGCATCGATATCGCGGTGCCCTCCCCGCAGGCGACGCTGGACTCGTTTTTTGTTGACGATCTGCGTTGGGAACGCGTCCAGCCTGTACCGCCAGGTAGTCTGACGGAGGCGGATGCTGCCGCCTGGGTCAGGGAACGACTCGCCAGCAAGACGTGGCTCGACACCATGTCAGTCGGCAGCGGCTCGCGATTTGCGGCGGCGACCTACTTCGACTCTTCGGTGGCCCTATACAAAATCGGGATCAAGACGCGGTTATTTACTGCCGTTGATTTTCCTCGGGGGCAGGACCGCGAGATCGAGATCGGCTTGACGACACCTGTGTATCGGCTGCTGACGGGTTTTGACAGCTGGATCTGGAACGAGTCAACGACACAGGATCTCCAGCAACCCACACAACCCGGAAACGCGTCGGACCGGCTTCCGTCCGACGCCGTCCGCGTCACCGTGCCCGGAGCGAGTCGTTCCGTCACCGTGCAGAGTGTCTCGCCCAACCCCTTCACACCCAATGGTGACGGCATCAACGATGCCGCCAAATGGACCTTTGATGTGTACTTGTTGACGGCGGCGACAGACATTTCCATCACGGTCTACAGTCTGACGGGCGGCGAGGTCCGCAGGATCGTCACACCGGCAACGGCAGGGGAGTTGGCCGTCGATTGGGATGGGCGGGATGAAGCCGGCAATCTGGTGCCACCGGGGATCTACATGTATCGGTTATTTGTCGACAGTGACACCGATGGCAACAAGGAACATCTTGGAACGATTGCCGTCGCCTATTGATTGAGCTTCCACCCCTTCAGTAGCCTCGGACCCTATCGGGCCCGGGCAGCCGCCATGGCTGCCCGGGCTTTTTCTGTCTCCCCTGTTGCCAGGTACGCTTGCGCGAGGCTCGACCACAAAGGGGCCGGATTCGATGCCAGCCGGACAGTTGCCTCCAGCAACTCGATACCGATTTCATATCTGCCAGCACCGATCTCGAGCAGTCCCAGGTTGATGCGGGCCGGTAGATATCCTGCGTCCGCCAGGAGGGCGCGCTGCAGATAGTCCCGAGCTGTTGGGACGTTTGCTGCAGATAGAGCCACGGCGCCGGCAGCACTCAGGGCGTCGGCACGCGCCGGATCAATCCGGGCCGCCTGTTCGAAGGCTGCCAGGGCCCCGCTGAAGCGCCCCAGCAGGTGGCAGGCGCGGCCCAGGTCGTAATGCGCCCAGTAGTCGCGCGGCAGGATTCTGGCAGCTTCTTCAAGGTGAGGCAGAGCCTCCCGGGGCCTGTCCATTTGGAGCAACAGTCGCCCAATTGCGTAGCGGACATCACCACTGCCAGATTCCTCTTCGGCTGCCTGCCGCAACTGGTCCAACGCCAGGGGGAGTCTGCCCCGGACAATCAGGGCTCGTGCCAGCACAATCCGCGTATCAACTCGGGCGGGATGCAGTGCCAGGGCGCGCCGCGCCGCCTCCTCAGCCTGCAGGGGTTGCTCCAGTGCCAGCAGCGCAACAGCAAGATTGTGCCAGGCGGAAGGGTAGTTCGACTCCACGACCAACGCCTGTCTTGAGTGTGCTGCCGAGGCTGCGTATTCGTGCTTGCGCAGCAGCACTTCGCCAAGATCGTGCTGCAGTTGAGCGTCTTGCTCGAGGGCGGGTGCCCGCGGAATGTTGACCAACAGAACAGCGGCCAGCAGCCCCCCCGCTGGGACGGCCCAGCGTTGCCAGCGCCTGGCTCTGATGCGAGCGAGCAGATCCTGCAGGCCGGCAGCGGCGAATATGGAGGCCACTGGGACCAACGGCACGCGGTAGCGACTGCTGACGAAGAACAACAGCACGGAGCCCGCATACCCGGCGAGAAACAGTCGCATGACGTGAAGGGCGGGGTGGTGTTGACGCCAGGTCAGTATCAGCCCCAGCAGCGCGAGGGGGGCCAACAGGCCGTGCGGAAACGAAAGCCACCGATCCCAGAGCAGGATGGCCAGCAACAACGAGTGTTCCCTGGCGTAGTAGACGTCCTGATTGCGCTTGATTTCCGGGCCTTGCAGCAACTGCCAAGTCTTGTGACCCAACAGTCCGAACCAGCGCAGTGGGTCGGCAAGGATCGATTCAAGGCCACGTCCGTAGAAGTAGTGTGAGCGCTCACCGGCTGTGATGTAACCCGCCGCCAGTGGCTCCGCAACAAGGCGTTCCCAATGGATTCCGGGGTGGATGGCAACCATGCTGTCTTGCCGGGCGTGATTGCCGAGATGGAAATTGACCCCCCCATTGGCCGAGACGAGAACGAATTCTCCACCAACAACGGCGTTTCGTATGGTGACCGGGGCGATGATGACGAGCAAGCCCGCGGCAGCAATCGCCAGGCGGCCACCGACCCGCCACCGGTTGTCCAGAGTGGCGCGGAACAAGTGCACCATAGCGGCGATGACCACAAAGAGGAGAATGTTTGGCCGCGTGATCGCCGCTGCCCCTGCAATCAACCCGGCCATCGCCCACGCTGGCAGTCGGTCGCTTTCGACAGCCCGTACCAGTGCCAGCAGGAAGGCCAGGTTGAGAAAGACTTCCAGCGCAACAGAGAGCAATTCGCCCTCGAAATAGAGCAGGGGGCCATTGAGTGCAGTGAAACAGGCGGCGAGAGTCGCCGTGGATGTGCCACACGCGCGCTGCCCCAGCCTGAACACGAGCCAGGTTGAGCCCGCGCCCAGCAAGGCGTGGGTGACCCGTACGGCCGTGAAAACGCTATCACCGAAAAGGCTGAGAAGCGCCGCCAGCAAGTAAGGGAATCCAGGAGGCTGCCAGAACGGGGCATCACCGGCGAGCCAATCTCCGGCGACTATGACTCGCGCCAGGTCCATATAGCTCTGGGCGTCGACAACCGGAGCATCAAAGAACGGGTTGCCGGAGCGACTCTCCAGCATGTAGACAATCCGAACCAGGAAGGCCCCGCCGACCAGCGCTGCCAGTCGCCGGTGGTCACCGGCCCTGCCTAATGGCTCTTTTGTCATATGCCCGGACAACATATGTTGAAAACATACATTGACCAACGGGGTTTGTCCGGATTGGGGTCCATGGCCAGAGCCAGAGCCAGAGCCAGAGCCAGAGCCGCACCCCGTTTCACCCGGAAGGTGATTTGCACATTGACACGCGGACGACACCGACTTATAGTGAGGACGCTCATCCCGCCCACCTGTACAGCTGTTCTGGTCTCGATGCTGTTGTCGGCGCCATTATCAGGGCACCAGCCCCCGGGATCGAGAGTGACGGCCGTGCATTTGGATGCGGGTGCGTTGCCTCTGGTCGATGGTGACTTGAGCGACTGGGAGGGCCTGACGCCCGCCCTGCGGATGTCTGCTTTTAATGATCTGGTCACCGGTGCCGACATCGACACCGAAGATTTCGATGTGAAGGTGTGGATTGGCTGGAGTGACTCTGCAAACCGTCTCTATGTGGCGGTCGAGGTTGTCGATGACATCCACCAGGTGGATCGACCAGCGGGAACGGCCGTGACAAAGATCTTTCAGGATGACGATCTTGAAGTGTTTATTGATGCCGACCATTCAGGGGGGCAGTTTGCGGACTTTTCTGACCTCGGTCCGCAGGAGCAACTGGCACGAAATGGCGCTGAGGCGAATCACTTCGTTCTGGCCGGACCCCATGAAGACGGCGAGGAGTTTGTCAATTTCTCTGCAGCTGGCTGGTACGCGCTCGCCGACGGCCCCTACACGGAAGCGCATGTTCGATACGAGGGAGACAGCGGAGGCCCAGGTGTGACTCGTTACGAGATGTCTCTCGTACCGTTCAATCGGGTCAACGTCACCGCCGATTTCCTCAGCGTGCCTCATGACCTGCATGCTGAAGAGGTGTTGGGTTTTAATCTGGAACTCAGCGACTATGACACCCGGTCCGAGTTGTTCGATGCGAAGTGGTCCCTGTCAGGTGCTTTTAATGCCTTCCGCTTGTCGGAGCGGTTCACTGATCTGTGGCTCGAACCACCGGCAAGGGCCACTGCCATCGAGGACTTGACCTGGGGGCGTATCAAAGCTTCCTTGGGCCCTTAGTTTTTTATATACTTAGACATCTCCCCAAAAGAGCCGATACCCCGAAACCATGGCACGAGTCTCCACGAGCCGTCTCACTCCCTGCATAGGGTTGCTATTAATATGTCTCTGGGGGTTTACGTCACTAGGCTGTGGTTACTACCATTACGCCGGGCCTCTGCAACCAGCAGAACGGCAACCCGAGAACATAGTTTCCACGGGTGACAACACAGTAAGTTTCCATCAGGGAAAACTGCAGGTTGAGTTGCGGCCCCTGACCGACGCAGAATTGAACCGGCAGTTCGCGGCGCACTCGACCGATGGTCCGGCGTCGATGAACCCCTACACGTTCGGAGATACGAAATTTTGGGAGGGCGAGAAGGCACGGCAACGATTTACCACCTTCCGCCTGCGGGTGACCAACGATGGCTATCCCAAAGTCAAGATCGATCCTTCACGGATCGTTTTGAAGACCCGGGGTGCCGAATATTGGAGCCTCAATCTCCAGCAGTTGGATACGTACTACCGAGCCTATGCCATTGGTTTTCGTGGGAATGAGTATTCCCGCTACCAGGAGCGTCTCGATATCCTGCGGCGGACGTTGTTCAAGAACGAAGAAATTTTTATCGACCAGCAAGTTGAAGGATACGTCGTGTTCCCTATGCTGCATCACTCCGTTGGTGATGTCGAGCTTGTGATCCACGACGCAGTATTACGGTTCGATTATCGGAACGAACCAGTAGAGACTGTGCAGATTCAGTGCCACTTTGAACGTGATGTTGGCAAGATCTATCGAGATGGCAGGCTTGACATCAAAGCCGGCTGAGTCGAAATACAGGACACGAAACGAATTAGGGCACGACACGATGAATAGGAGAAGTCACACAATGGGCAAGCGCACTTCGCTAACCCTCGCCGTGATTGCAGCCGTCGGACTCACAACAGCGGCCGATGCAGTGGTCAACATCCAGAGTCTGGGCGCCAGTGCGCGTTCGGCGGCTCTGGGCAATGCATTCGTGGCGGTGGCCGACAATGGTGACG
>ERZ890510.1125-NODE-1125-length-18422-cov-4.997223_pt1 | contig 18422 bp, 13 predicted proteins | sample MGYA00521265_ERZ890510 | MGnify/ENA primary metagenome ERZ890510 (study PRJEB32303, sample SAMEA104408624) | aquatic metagenome | biome: Brackish water; feature: Chemocline; material: water | place: Baltic Sea | collected 2014-10-26T21:54:00 | depth 110 m ...
CAATCGCCAACCGCCACGGCGCCCTCGGGATACGTCCTAGCGGCAGTTCCGGTGGCAAGAACGATCGCATCGAACGGACCTAGCGTGCGGCCATCCCTCGTTCGCACGGTGCCAGCGGCTATCTCCTCGACGACGACCCCGCCCAAAACCTCGATACCGGCGGCACGAATGCGGGCCGTCACCTCGGGGAGTTCGCGGGTGAACGTAAGGTCGGCCTCTCCCCAATTTGACTCGGTCGTTGCGACGGTGACTTTTTTGACGCCGTCTTGCGCCGCGAGGGTTTCGCCCAACGATATGGCACTCCAGCCGCCCTCCTCGTCGAGGATGAGCACGTTGCCCCGAACAGATTTTTCGCCAGCCAAGATTTCCCGGCCGTGAGGCAGACCGGCGCTGCCCGGAATACCGTCACGCAACCATGGCCTCAAGCGCCATACGGCGGTCTGTCCCGGCGCAGCGCCAAGGGCCCAGATGATTTCGTCTGCATCCAGACCGTCCGAGGAGTCGACTCGCGTACTCAGTTTAATTTCGACCTGCCGCTGCCGCAGTTCGGTTTCCCACCAGACCAGCGCGTCACGCATTTCTTCGCGGTGCGGGGCGTCGGCGGCAATCCGCATTTGGCCGCCCAGATGATCTTGCGCCTCGTAAAGCGTCACGCGGTGGCCGCGCGCGGCGGCTACGCGGGCTGCTTCCATACCGGCAGGGCCGCCGCCAATCACGGCGATCCGTTTTGGCTTTGAGGCAGGTGCCGGTGGTGGCAGCTCGGCCTCGCGGCCGGCGGCCGGGTTCAAGACGCAGGTCCCGGGCTGGCCCTTGAAGACGAACCCGGCGCAAGCTTGGTTGCACGACATGCAGGGGCGAATCATATCCTCGCGCCCCTCCTCAATCTTCAGTGCCCAATCGGGCTCGGCCACCCAAGTACGCGCCATGGCAACAATATCGGCAGACCCATCGGCGATCATGCGCTCGGCATCGGCGGGCGAACGGATTCGCCCGGCAACAATGATCGGCACCTTAATCACGGCCTTGAACTGCTTAGCCTCGTCGGCAAGTTGATTGCGCTGCACGCTCATTGGCGGAATGGTTTCGTGGCCGGCCCAGCGCGAGCCGGAAATGACGCTGACCCAATCGACCAAACCGGCATCGGCGATCACCTTCATCGCCGCAATCGACTCTTCCAGCTTGTAGTCAAGCGGCGCGAATGGAATGTGGTGCGAGGTGGACGTGCGTACACCCACCGCCATATCCGGCCCTGCCGCCTCTCGTACTGCCTCACAAATCTCTTGCACGATACGGATTCTGTTTGCGAACGACCCTCCATAGGAGTCAGTGCGGTGGTTCATTGCCGGCGATAAGAACGACCCCAGTAGGTAGCTGGTCGCAGTTTGAACCTCGACGGCGTCGAGCCCGGCCTCGCGGCACCGCCTGGTTGCCGCGCCGTAGGCCGCGATCAGCTCGCGAATCTCAGTCGGGGTAATGGCGCGCGGCGTTTCCCGCGTGATGCTCGGGATGGGCGAGGACGAAACCGCCGCTTTTCCCTCGAGGAACGACACATTATGGCCGCCGTGCCACAGCGTGATCGAGATTTTGGCGTCGGCGCGGTGCACTTCGTCGGCTAGGCGCCGTAGACTCGGTACGACCTCATCGGTGAAGAGCCGGACGTTCAAAGATTTGTTGCTCGTTGAATCGTGAATCGGTGCGGATTCCGTCCCGAGCATTGCCGCCCCGCCGCGCGCCCGCGCCACGACATAATTGTGAAGGCGCTCACTGACCCCGCCGGTGCGGTCGTTCAACCCCATGCCATGAGCGCTCATCGTCGCCCGGTGCTTAAGCGTTATCGGCCCCAACGCGATTGGCGCAAAGAGATGGGGATAGCGTGTTTTGGCGTCGGCGGTCATGCTGAGCTCCTCCGGAGAGGCGCGCATTATGACATATCGGCGTCGAGGGGTTTAGCGTTGGCTGCCGGATTCGGCGCGCGGTTCGCCGGTCTAGCGCGCGAAAAAGCCGTATTCGAAGGTTAGTAAGAGCCCCACCGTATGACTATCGACATTCCCCGCCTCGATATAGCGGTAGCCACCTCCTAGGTTGAATCCATGTGGCAGATTGCGGCTTGCGCCGATTTGAAAAAGCTCGTCATTGACCGTTGCCACTAGCTTCGCATCGGCGTCAATCGACCGGCTGCTGAACGACAGATCGATCTCCCAGGTACCGTTGTTGATCGCCGCCCCGAGGGTGCCGTAGGTGCGGTTCTCGGCAGCGGCCTTTGCACCTTCGAAATAGGCGACCTCGATAAAGTGCGCGAGTTTCCAGCCTGCCGCTAGGTCGATCTCCCCAAAGAGCGCAAGCGCGTAGCCGTCTTCGTCCTTGGGATTGCCATGTCCGGCCGCGAGATGATCGTAGCTCAGCTGATAATTCAGCGCCGACAAGACACCGGGGCCTGAGCCCGCAAGGGTGGTGCTGAACGACGATAAGTCGCCGGTGTCGCTGGCACCCTCGTCCGACTCGCGCACCCGGGTCCGGCCGTGGAGCCAGGACCGAGTCAGCACCGAATGGTCCTGATAGAACGCGTTTACGGAGAGAGTGTGGGTGGTGTCACTCGGCCCTGGAAGTGCCACCGTGCCGCCAAGGCCAACCCTCTCGGTAAGTTCATAATCTTCACCAAAATCGGCGCCGTAGATCCCCGGGGTCGCATCCCACGCGAGGCCGAAAGCGGGCGAAATTTTGCCGGCATGGGCAGTCCAACGTCCCCGCTGGCAGTTTAGAAAAAGTTCTTTGACGTAAATGCCTTGATTGCTGAAGAAACGATCGTTGCCTGCCCCGCTGACCGGTTCGTAAGCCAGTTCGCTTTCAAGCGATAACCCGGAACCCCACCGATAGGAAACGGCAGGTTCTATTGTGGCGAACATGTCGCCGAGTTCGGCGGCCAGATCGCTCGAATCGTAGACGCCGTCGTATTGAATTTCGACAGGGACCACGAATGACAAACGTCCCTCGCTCTGAGCTAAAGCAGCGCCGGGCGCCAGCAGAGCCGAAGCAGCGAACAAGACTAATGTGCGGCGCATCTCAATCCCTTACTCCCAGCCAACGGAAGTGCTCTTGCCCCTTTCGGTTTTACTAAATCTCGGTTGAGGAAACACCGGGTACGGCTACGTATCACCTTGGGAACCGCCCTAATCTCGCTGTCGGATCGACCGAATGCGCGTAGCATGGCGTTATGGGAAAGGAGCGCTATTCATGACCCCCAACGTCCGCGGTGCCCTGTGGATGTTCGGCATGGTCGTTTCCCTGTCCCTGCTGGCGATTGCCGCTCGGGAACTGGGCGATCGGCACAACCCGATGGAACTTCAGGTGGTGCGTCACGGGATAAGCCTGCTGATCTTGCTGCCATTCATGGCCCGGGCCGGGTTTCGACCGATGCGGACCAACAATCTCAAACTGCAGCTGTTCCGCAACCTGTCGCATTTCGCCGCGACCATTGGATGGTACGCCGCGGTGACGATGCTGCCGTTGGCCGAGGTTTTCGCGATCGAGTTCACCACGCCCGTCTGGGTCGCGCTGCTGGCGGTGCTGTTCCTAGGCGAGAAGATGAATACCGGGCGCGTCGTCGCGCTGGGGCTTGGGATTGCCGGGATTCTGGTGATCCTGCGACCGGGCTTCGCCGAGGTCGGCACCGGCACCTGGATCATGATCGGGGCGGCGTTGGGCTTTGCGGTCGCCAATGCCAGCACCAAGCGGCTCACGGGCACCGACAGCGTCCTGACGGTGCTGTTCTGGATGTCGGCCCTCCAAGGAACGATGGCGCTGGTCGGCGTGGCGTCGCTTGGCTGGACCGCGCCCAGCGGCGCCGAGCTGCCCTGGCTGGTCATTGTCGGCCTGATGGGCCTGGCCGCGCATTTCTCGCTGGCCAAGGCGCTCAAGCTGGCCGACGTGTCGCTGGTCAATCCCGTGGACTTCCTGCGCCTACCGCTGATCGCCGTGGTTGCCTTCTTCGCCTACGGCGAGAGCGTCCATATCCTGGTGCTGGTCGGCGCCGCGATGATCTTCGCCGGGAACTACTTCGCGATCCGGCGGGAGAGCCGGGGGCCGTGAAGTTTAGGCAGGCGGGAAATTTGCCGAAACGAAGCCAACTGGCCTTAAGTCACTGATCTAAAATAAGAAAGTCGGCGGTATCCCGACATCGAGCGTGGTTTATTTGAACGGCGTGCGGTCCTTGTGGAGCCAGCGCGGCTTGTCCTCGGCATCGCGCTCGAAAATCATGTCGACATCGGGATACTCGCCTGAATCGCCGGGCAGGCGGTCGCCGATCTCGAGGTAGGCGGCGGGCTTGGCGGTCTTGTTGACCAAGTTGTGGCCATCGGTTTCGCCGGCTGGGAAACCCGCCGACATGCCCGGGGTCAGCACTTCCTCGCCGGCGTCGCTGACCAGCGTGATCTCGCCTTCGAGCACCCAGATGAATTCGTCCTGGACCCGGTGCCAGTGGCGCTGCGCCGAGGCTTGGCCGGGCGGCAGGATGGTGTAGTTGACGCCGAAGTTCTTGAGCCCGGCCGCGTCGCCCAGCGCGCGCTTTTCGCGCCCCGCACACATCGCGTCATGCGGTTTGGGGTAGCCCGAGCCAATGCGGGACTTGAGGGTCTTGGGGTCTTTGATGACGTGGGACATTGTCGTTCTCCTGAAACTCGCCGAAAGCGAGACGCTAAGTGGTCGTTTCGTGTCTATTTCGTCTCGTCAAAAATCTCGCGGCCGATGAGCATGCGGCGGATCTCTGAGGTGCCGGCGCCGATCTCGTAGAGTTTGGCGTCGCGCAGGTAGCGGCCGGTGGGGTAGTCGTTGATATAGCCGTTGCCGCCCAGGCACTGGATCGCGTCGAGCGCGACCTGGGTGGCTTTTTCTGCGGCGTAGAGGATGGCGCCGGCAGCGTCCTTGCGGGTGACGCGGCCCCGGTCGCAGGCGCGGGCGGCGGCGTAGACGTAGGCGCGGCAGGCATTGGCCGTGGTGTACATGTCGGCGAGCTTGGCTTGCACCAGTTGGAATTCGCCAATGGGTTGGCCGAACTGCTCGCGTTCGTGGACGTAGGGTATGACCGTGTCGAGGCAGGCCTGCATGATGCCCAACGGCCCGCCCGCCAGCACCGCGCGTTCGTAGTCGAGGCCGCTCATCAGGACACCGACGCCTTTGCCGACCGCGCCGAGGACATTTTCGGATGGCACCTCGCAATCTTGGAACACCAATTCGCCGGTGTCCGAACCGCGCATGCCGAGCTTGTCGAGTTTTTGCGCGGTCGAGAATCCCGCAAAGCCACGCTCGATGATGAACGCAGTGATGCCGCGCGAGCCCGCATCCGGGTCGGTCTTGGCGTAGACGACGAGGGTATCGGCAACCGGGCCATTGGTGATCCAAAACTTGGTGCCGTTGAGGACATAACGGTCGCCCTTTTTTTCGGCCCGCAACTTCATTGAGACAACATCTGAGCCGGCCCCGGCCTCGCTCATCGCCAACGCGCCGACGTGTTCGCCGGTGACCAGCTTGGGCAGGTAGCGCTGTTTCTGCGCGTCGCTGCCGTTGAGGCACAGTTGGTTGACGCACAGGTTTGAATGCGCCCCGTAGGACAGACCGACAGCCGCAGAACCGCGGCTAAGCTCCTCCATCGCGACGACATGTTCGAGATAGCCCATGCCGGCGCCGCCATATTCTTCCTCGACGGTGACGCCGAGCAACCCCGCCTCACCCATCTTGCGCCACAGACCGTCGGGCCAGGTGTTGGTCCGGTCCATCGTGTCGGCGATGGGCGCGACATGGTCGGCGGTGAACGACATGACGGTGTCGCGCAGCATGTCGGCGGTATCGCCGAGGTCGAAGTCGAACGCCGGGAGCTGGTTGGAGATCATCGCAGGAGAATACCCCGACCTAGGGTTTGGGCCACAGCACCATCTGGGTGCAGCGGAAACTGGCGATCAACTTCCCATCCTCGCGCGTCACGTCGGCATCCCACACCTGGGTGTTGCGGCCGCCGTGGATCATTCGCGCCTCGCTGGTCACTACGCCAGCGTTCGCTGTGCCAAGAAAATTACATTTCAGCTCAATCGTGGTGAAGCCGACCGCGCCCTTTGGTTTCGACCCTTGACAGCCGGCGCCGCAGACCGTGTCGGCAATCCCGACGACTGCGGCACCGTGGAGGTAACCCGTGGGTGTCAGGTGCTGCGGGCCCAGGCGCATTTCGGCGCGGGCCAGACCGTGCTCCAAATGCCTGATGGTAATATCAAGATGGCCGGGGAAGAACGTTTTGCCCGCGGCGTTGAAGCCCTGAGCCGTGGTTAGGTCGGCGTCCGTCATCGTTCCTCCGTCATACCAAGAGCCATGCCGCCAGACCGAGAAACGCGAAGAACCCAACCACGTCGGTCACCGTGGTCACAAAGACCGTGGCTGCCAAGGCCGGGTCAACGCCTATCCGGTTGAGACCCAGCGGAATCAAAATACCGGAAAACCCGGCTGCCATCATGTTGATGATCATCGCCGCCAAGATGATCAAACCGAGCCCGAGATCGCCGAACCAGGCATAGACGCCAACGCCGCACAAAACGGCGAACGCGACACCATTGATGAAACTCACCATCAGTTCTTTGTTGACGAGGCGCAGCACGTTCGATGCGGTGATGTCGCGGGTCGCCAGCGCGCGCACCGTCACGGTAAGCGCCTGGGTGCCTGCGTTACCGCCCATCGAGGCCACGATCGGCATAAGGATCGCAAGTGCAACGATCTGTTCAATGGTGCCGCCAAACACAGAAATCACCAGAGAGGCGATAACTGCCGTCATGAGGTTCACCAGCAACCACACCGAGCGGCCGCGGACGATCTGAAACACGGAGTCGTTGATGCCCGCGCCACCGGCACGGGCCAAACGGCGAATATCCTCTTCGGCCTCTTCCTGGATCACGTCGATGATATCGTCATGCATGATGACGCCGACCAACCGGCCGGTGGGATCAATGACCGGCACCGACGCCATATCGTATTGCTGGAAGATGTAGGCAACCTCTTCTTGGTCCATATCGACCGGAATGAGCCGGGGATCGGGCTCCATGATATCGCCGATCGGGATCGGTCGCCGCGTCCGCAGAAGGATGTTGAGCGGCAACGTCCCAATCGGATGATGGTTGGCGTCGATCAAAATCAGTTCGTAGAAGTCGTCGGGTAAATCTTCTGTTTCGCGCAAGTAATCGATGACCTGACCGACGTTCCAATAGGACGGCACCGCGATCAAATCGCGCTGCATCAGGCGCCCCGCCGAATTCTCAGGGAAGGCGAGCGCTTGTTCGATCTCGGAACGGTCGACCGCGTCGAGGCGGTCTAGAACTTCGCGTTGTAGGTGCTCGTCGAGATCGTCCAAAACGTCGAGCGCGTCGTCCGTGTCTAGTTCCGAGATGGCCGCCGCGGTGCTCTCGCTGCCAATCCGGTCGACAACATGCTCTAGGGCGGAGTCATTGAGCTCGGTAAGGACTTCGGGATCCAGCGTCTCGTGGATCGCATCGATGAGCGCAGATCGATAGCTGGGGTCGATCGTCTCGATCAGGTCGGCGACGTCCGCAGCGTGCAGATCTTGAACGATCAATGCGACGGCTTCGAGGTGACCAGCTTCAAGCGCATCCTCGACGGCGTTGACGGTGTCCATCGATAGACCGACCGATCGGTCGGTCACCGTTCCCGCTGGCGCCCCGTCCGCCACATTTTCTTCCGGCTCCCGGGGCAGGTCGGTCATTGCTCGATCAGCCGGCCGCGACGCGGGCGGCTGCTACCTGCGCCTCGACGACAGCCAGCGCGCTCATGTTGACCAAGCCGCGCACCGAAATGGACGGATTGACGATATGCGCCGAACCGCTGACACCGGCAAGGATCGGCCCGACGGACAGCCCTTCGGTCATCGTGCGGGCAACGGTAAACGCGATGTTCGCCGCATCGACATTCGGGAAGATCAACAGATTGGCAGCGCCCTTGAGGTCCGATCCGGGAAACACCCTGTCGCGAATAACTTCCGACAATGCGGCGTCGCCCTGCATTTCCCCTTCGACTTCAAGTTCGGGCACCCGTTCGTGAATAATCGCCAACGCCTCGCGCATTTTTTGCGCCGAAGGGTTTCTGTGGGTGCCGAAGTTCGAATGCGACAACAAGGCGACTTTCGGTTCGAGGCCGAAGCGCCGGACCGACTCCGCTGCTAGAATGGCCGTTTCGGCGACTTGTTGAGCGGTCGGGTCATAATTGACATTGGTGTCGGCAAAAAACACGGTGCCGCGCGGTGCGACCAGCACCTGAATTGCGCAAAGGTTCGTCACGTCTTTCGCCATGCCCAAGATGTCGCTGACGTATTGAAGGTGACGCCCATACCGGCCAATCACGCCACAGATCATCGCGTCGGCATCACCGCGTCGCACGGCGAGCGCGCCGATCACTGAGGTGCGGGTGCGCACCGTTGCCTGGGCCGTGTCGGGGGTGACGCCCTTACGTCGCATGAGCGCGTGGTATTCGGTCCAATAATCGCGAAAGCGCGGGTCGCCTTCCGGATCGATCAGTTCAACGTCTTTTTCGAGGTCGAAACGCAGGCCCATCTTTTTGTGCCGCATCTCGATGACGAAGCGCCGGCCAATTAGGATCGGTTTGGCGAGACCGTCGTCGATCACGATCTGGACCGCCCGCAAAATGCTTTCTTCTTCGCCTTCGGCATAAACCAGACGGAGCGGTTTCTCGCGGGCCTGATCAAACACCGGCTTCATGACAAAACTCGTGCGATAGACCGTGCGCGCCAGCTTGTCGCGATAGGCTTGGAAGTCCTCAATGGGCCGGGTCGCGACCCCAGAATCCATTGCCGCCTTGGCCACCGCCGGCGCGACCTCGACGATGAGGCGCGGGTCGAACGGTTTCGGGATCAGGTATTCGGGCCCGAACTCGAGCGATTGACCGGAGTAGGCCTTGGCAACGACATCGGTCGCTTCGGCCTTTGCGAGGTTCGCGATCGCCATGACGGCCGCGAGTTTCATGGCCTCATTAATCTCGGTTGCGCCGACATCCAACGCGCCGCGGAAAATAAACGGGAAGCACAAGACATTGTTGACCTGGTTGGGGTAGTCCGAGCGGCCCGTGGCGATGACGGCATCGGGGCGAACGGCCTTGGCGTCTTCCGGCTTGATCTCCGGTGTCGGGTTGGCCAAAGCCAAAATGAGCGGACGTTCGCCCATCGTCTTGACCATCTCGGGCTTGAGCACGCCTGGCCCGGAAACACCGAGAAAAATATCGGCGCCGTCCACCGCGTCCGCAAGCGTGCGGGCATTCGTATTGGCCGCGTACTTTCCTTTGTAGGGATCCGGCTTTTCGTCGCGCCCCACGTAGACCACGCCTTTGCGATCGACCACGAGAATGTTGTCAGGCTTCATGCCCATGCTAACCATGAGATCGAGACAAGCCAGCGCCGCGGCGCCAGCACCGGAACACACGAGTTTCGTATTGCCGATTTCTTTGCCGACAACGCGCAAGCCGTTGTAGAGCGCCGCCGCAACGCAGATGGCCGTTCCATGCTGATCGTCATGGAACACCGGTATCTTCATGCGGGCGCGCAGCGCCTTTTCGATGATGAAACATTCCGGCGCTTTGATATCTTCAAGATTGATGCCGCCGAATGTCGGTTCCAGGGCAGCGACAACCTCAATAAATTTCTCGGGATCGTTCTCGGCGACCTCAATGTCGAAGACATCGATATCGGCGAATTTCTTGAAGAGGACGCCTTTGCCCTCCATCACCGGTTTGGACGCCAGCGGTCCGATGTTGCCCAGACCAAGGACGGCGGTGCCGTTGGTGATGACGGCAACCAAATTAGCGCGAATGGTGTATTCGGCGGCTTTGCTCGGATCTGCGGCGATTTCGTTACAAGCAGCGGCGACGCCCGGCGAATAGGCCAGCGACAAATCGCGCTGATTGGAGAGGGCCTTGGTGGGCGTGACGCTGATTTTCCCAGGGGTCGGCCAACGGTGGTATTCGAGCGCCATTTCGTCGAGTTCATCAGCCATCACATCGACCCTCGGTATCGAATCAACCAATACGGTTGTTCCGAAACGACCCTAACCTACGGATTTTGCCGCGTCCAAAACAAGGAAGCCCGCGGGGATAATCCGCGGGCTTTCTCTGATGGTGCGGTCGAGAAGACTCGAACTTCCACGGGATTAACTCCCACAGCGACCTCAACGCTGCGCGTCTACCAATTCCGCCACGACCGCTCGGTGGCAGCCGAATAGCAAATCTGGTTCACGGCATCAAGCGCAACAGCGGAGAATTCCTGGGTTTCCCAGGTTTTGTCTCGATTAAAGAATTTCGTTGAGACCGACCGTGTCGGTGATGGTCACCGCGACATGATCGTCCACGATCATGACTTCGCCACGGGCGATGACCCGGTCATTGGCCAAAATCAACGCGTGATCGTTGACCGTCGTATCGAGTTCGATGACGGCACCGCGGCCCATCTTGAGCAGCTGGTTGATCGGCATGTTGGACCGGCCGAGCACGACCGATAATTCGACGCTGACAGTGTTAACGGCTCTCGTCATGCTCTACCTCGGCCAATGGCCTGATTCTTAAGGTCTAACAAATAGACGGTATTCCTAAATGAATGGTTAAGGAAGCCGCGTGGTAAGCTCGTCCGATGAACACCGTCGAGTGGCAAATCAGCGATTCACCGGTCGGCTACGCGGAAGCGACCGAGGCGATGGAGCGCCGCGTGGAAGAGATTCGGGCCGGTACGGCGCCCGAATTGATCTGGCTTCTGGAACACCCGCCGCTTTACACCGCGGGGACCAGCGCGCGCGCCAGTGACCTTCTCGCCCCCGACCGCCTGCCGGTGTTTCCGACCGGTCGCGGCGGCCAATACACCTATCACGGACCGGGGCAGCGGATCGCTTACGTGATGCTCGATCTGCGGCGGCGGGATCGCGACGTTCGCCGTTTCGTGTGCGATTTGGAAACCTGGCTGATCGCTGCGTTGGCCGGGTTTGGCGTCGCCGGACGGCAAGAGGACGGCCGGATCGGCGTGTGGGTCGATCGCGGCCAAGGGCGTGGCGTTGCCAAAATCGCCGCCATTGGCGTGCGCATTCGTCACTGGATCACCTATCACGGCGTATCGCTCAACATCGAACCCGATCTCGGGCACTACGGAGGGATCGTGCCGTGCGGCATCGAGGATGCCGGCGTGACATCACTGGTCGACCTGGGCGTGACGCCGTCGATGGCGGAGGTCGATGCCGCCTTGCAGCATTGCTTTACTGTTGTCTTCGGTGAGTTGGCCGCGGTACCGGCGACCGATTTCGCCCGTTTCGCCGCCGGTTAAACCGTCGGCCGCTGCGTGAACCCGCCAGCAACGTCATCGCCCTTAGCGTCGGCGGGTTCAACCGTGACGTCCGCGACGCGCGCGCCTGATGGCCCTTTGCGACACGCGTCAACCATGTCGCGAACCACTGTTTCCGGGCCGTGGAGCAGGGCTTCGACGGTTCCGTCGGCACGATTGCGCACCCAGCCGGATAGGCCCAAAGCACGGGCGGTTTCGATCGCCCATCCGCGGTACCATACGCCCTGGACTTTGCCTGAAATACGGACCCGAAGCGTGATTAATTCTGGCGCGTCAGGACTCATTCAAACTCGAGAATGACCTGATCGACCGCAAGGCTGTCGCCCGCGGCGGCGTGCAGAGACTTGATGGTGCCGCTGCGCTCGGCGGTAAGGACGTTTTCCATTTTCATTGCGTCGACGACGGCCAAGGTGTGGCCGAGCTCGACCGATTGCCCCGCCGCCACGTTGATCGACACGACCATGCCGGGCATCGGCGAGACGAGAAATTTGCTCATGTCGGGCGGCACTTTGATCGGCATGAGATCCATCAGCGCCGCGACCTTTCGCGCGCGCACAACAACCGGCACCGTCAGCGCACCTAGGGTAACGACAACCCCCTCGCCTCGGTGGTCGATCTGGGCCAACACGGCATGCCCGTCGATTGATCCCTTGAACAACGGATCACCGGGTCGCCAGTCACTGACAATTTCCGTGGTTTCGCCGTTGAGGACGACAGCGCAACCTTCGACGCTAGCGACAAGCCCAAACGGCAAACGATCGTTGCCAGCAATTGCCACCCAGTCGCCAGCGGGCCCGTCTGAAAGTCGAATCGTGCGGCGAAGATGCGCGAGGGCGCCGATGGCGACCGCCGTCTTCATCTGTTCACCGTCCGGCTCCGGTGCGGCGTAGCCATCGGGCCAGGTCTGATCGATAAAGCTCGTCGACAAGGCGCCCTCGCGAAACACCGGCCGTTCAACGACGTCGCGAAGGAACCGCACATTGTGGGCAATGCCGCGCACGTAGAAAGCATCGAGCGCCCCGGCCATCGCCGCGGTGGCCGCTGGTCGGTCGGCGCCGTAGGTCACTAGCTTGGCAATCATCGGATCGTAGAAGCGGGAGATCTCGCTGCCCTCTTCGACGCCGGTATCAACCCGCACCGAGTCGCTCTCGGGTGGCACGCGGTAGCCGACCAGCCGACCGATCGACGGCAAGAAACCGCGCTCGGGGTCCTCTGCATAGATCCGTGACTCCATGGCCCAGCCTTTGAGGCGGACATCTTTTTGCGCAAACGCGAGCTTCTCACCGGCGGCCACCCGGATCATTTGTTCGACCAAATCGAGGCCGGTGACAAACTCAGTCACCGGGTGCTCCACTTGAAGGCGCGTGTTCATCTCCAAGAAGAAAAAGTTTCGCTCGGGATCGACGATGAACTCAACGGTGCCCGCCGAGACATAGCCAACGGCCTTAGCAAGCGCGACGGCCTGTTCGCCCATCGCCTTGCGCGTCGCCGCGTCGATGAACGGGCTGGGCGCCTCTTCAATGACTTTTTGATGCCTGCGCTGAATCGAGCATTCGCGTTCGCCGAGGTAGAGGGTGGTGCCGTGGCTGTCGGCCAAGACTTGTATCTCGATGTGGCGCGGCGTCTCGATGTAGCGCTCGATGAAAACCCGATCGTCACCAAACGACGATTTTGCTTCGCTGACGGACCGTTCGAAACCTTCACGCGCTGATGCGTCGTCGCGCGCGATCCGCATACCTTTGCCGCCACCACCAGCGGAGGCCTTGATCATGATGGGGTAACCAACCTCGCGCGCGATCTTTACCGCTGTTTCGGCATCTGGCACTTCGCCGAGGAACCCGGGGACGGTGGTCACGCCTGCGCGGTCGGCAAGCTTTTTCGATTCGATCTTGTCGCCCATCGCGGCAATCGCGTCCGCCTTGGGCCCGATGAACGTAATGCCGGCCTTGTCGAGCGTCGTTACGAAGCTCGCGTTCTCAGACAAAAACCCATAGCCCGGATGCACGGCGTCGGCGCCACTTTGTTTGATCGCAGCGAGGATTGCGTCGACAAGCAAATAGCTTTCGGCTGCCGGTGGCGGACCGATACGAATGGCTTCATCCGCCATTTGGGTGTGGGGCGCGCCGGCATCGGCATCGGAGTAGACCGCGACGGTGGCGATGCCCATCCGTTTGGCGGTCCGCATGACACGGCACGCGATCTCACCACGGTTGGCGACAAGAATTTTCTTCAGCATGAAAAACCGTTTCTTTTCAATGTACTAAGGCACACTACTAGTTTTGTCGTTGAGTCGCCGAGAGTTTTGGAGGACGCGTCATAGTGGGATGTTGTCGTGTTTCTTCCACGGGTTTTCGAGCTCTTTGGTGCGGAGCATGTCGAGCGCGCGGGCGATGCGCAGCCGCGTGTTGTGCGGCATGATGACATCGTCGAGAAAGCCACGATGCGACGCGATGAAGGGATTGGCGAACCGCTTGCGATATTCTTCGGTCAGCTCGTCGACCTTTTTGGGGTCTTTCGCCTGCTCGCGAAAAATTATTTCGACCGCGCCTTTTGGGCCCATGACCGCAATCTCGGCGGTCGGCCACGCGTAGTTGATGTCGCCCCGCAGATGTTTGGACGACATCACATCGTAGGCACCGCCGTAGGCTTTACGCGTGATACACGTGACCTTGGGCACCGTTGCCTCGCCGAAGGCGAACAGTAGCTTTGCGCCGTGTTTGATGATGCCGCCGTATTCTTGATCGGTTCCCGGGAGAAAACCGGGCACGTCGACAAATGTTACGATGGGAATATTGAAACAATCACAAAACCGGACGAACCGCGCAGCTTTACGAGATGAGTTGATATCAAGGCAGCCGGCCAAGACCATCGGTTGATTGGCGACGATGCCGATCGTCTGGCCACCGATGCGTCCAAACCCAATAACGATATTGCGCGCGAAGTCCGGCTGGATTTCAAAGAAGTCGGCCTCGTCGACCACTTTCTGAATAAGTTCTTTGATGTCGTAAGGTTTGGACGGATCGGACGGAATCAGTGTGTCGAGGGACATTTCGACGCGATCGATCGGGTCGTCGCTGTCACGCTCAGGCGAGTCTTCACGATTTGACAGCGGCAGAAAGTCGAACATTCGGCGCGTCTGGATCAGCGTTTCGATATCATTTTCGAACGCCAAATCCGCCACCGACGACTTTGTCGTATGGGTCACGGCGCCGCCGAGTTGTTCTTGGGTCACCACTTCATGGGTCACAGTCTTGACCACGTCGGGGCCGGTTACAAACATATAGGACGTGTCTTTCACCATAAAGATGAAGTCGGTCATGGCCGGCGCGTAGACAGCGCCGCCGGCGCACGGGCCCATGATTACTGAAATCTGCGGTACCACGCCGGACGCCAGAATCGTTTTCTGGAAAACGTCGGCATAACCACCGAGGGACGCCACGCCCTCTTGAATTCGGGCGCCGCCGGAATCGTTGAGACCAATAACCGGCGCGCCAACCTTCATCGCCTGATCCATGATCTTGCAGATCTTCTCGGCGTGAGTTTCCGACAGAGATCCGCCGAATACCGTGAAATCCTGACTGAAAACGAACACCAGGCGGCCATTTATCTTACCGAAGCCCGTCACCACCCCATCACCCGGGACCTTTTGTTCGGCCATCCCGAATTCGGTTTCGCGGTGCTCGACGAACATGTCGAACTCCTCGAAGGAACCCTCGTCTAGGAGTACGTCAAGGCGCTCGCGGGCGGTCAGTTTGCCTTTGGAGTGTTGCGCCTTGATTCGGCGTTCGCCACCGCCCTGACGTGCGGCCTCACGTTTTTCCTCAAGCTGACGGATGATGTCGTGCATAGAATCCCCAGACGCTGCAGAAGGCGCTGCATAATAGCGGCCTACGACCGGGCGGGCACGTTGTAAGGGGCGAATGAGCTGGGTTTATTCGGCGCGGGCCAGCGCAATAAAGCGCGCCGCGGCGACCAGGTCAGACCTGGCGCGGGCCGCATCGTCGGCAGCCTCCGGATCGACCCCCCATTGGCCGGCCTGGAAGTCATTATCGATACGGCTGAACGACCACGCTTCGGCCGGATCGAGCCTCTCGGCAGCAACGGCAAGCCCGATAACGAGAGACCCGCTGACGCTCACCACCGTGTGCAGACCGGTGAGCTCGAACCCACCAAACGCGCCAACGACCTTCCCGAGGGCAACAAGACCGATGTCGTCCTGCGCAACAGGAACCACACCAGACGTCACCACCAAGGCGACGCCGTAGGTTTCATGGAGCCAATTCAGCAGGGGTTGCCAGGCTTCGTTCTGCCGTTGCACTAAAACCGGCGGTACCTCCGCGCGGTAGCACAGGAGATCGGTCCAGCCAAACCGCGTAATCTCGTCGACGACTTGCGGCATATTCGTCCTGACCCCGTCAATCGCGGTGTAGGCGTGCCGGGTCAGCGGCATTGTCGCTGCGTCGATTGTGTCGGACTGCGCGGCCCATTCTTCGGCGACGGCATCCGCCATAGACTCGGTTGGCAGAGAAAACGCGTTCTTGGCGGGCGTCCGCATTACTTTACCGTCCAGCAGAACCGAAAATGCGTCGCCTTGCGGCGTAGCGCTCGCGCGTTCGTAGAAGCGCTTCACTCTTCTTTTCCACCGCCGAGAACACGGCCGATACCACGACCGACGTCACCGATGCCGCGGATAACACCGCCCACGACCCCGTTCTGGCCGTCGTTGGCTTCGCCTGAGTCAGCGCGTTCAATCGCCGCAAGGCAGGGGTTCTTTTCGGCCGTCACCCCCTCAATCACCGGCACCAGAAGAACGAGAGGGTTCACAAAAATGCCGAGGGTCGTCGCAACTTTCTTGGCGGTCCCACCGGCTGTCGGCAATACCTTGGGTTCACCGAAAGGCCCGGTTACAGCAATGGGGACGGCGAGATCGAGAAGCCGCACTTCCTTCGGCCGCGGCGTTAGCGTGAGGTTCAGCGTCTCACGGCCAAGGTCAATCGACCCTTTGCCGGCAATGCTGATGAACTCCGCGTCAAGCAACAGCGCGCGTGATGTTGCCACCCCTTCTTTCACGTCAAACCGGCCGACGAAACAGTTGATCTGGGTGCGATCACGTTTTCCATCGTCCCAAGGCGCCAACTGCCGCAGTATCCCCTGATCGAGAAACCGGAAGGCGCGCTGTTGGATAAACCCGTTGCCGCCGGTGAGGCTGACGGTGCCCGTCATCAGTGACGCCAGTTCGTGTGCGGAATTGCCCGTGCTCGTCACCTCGATACCAACCTCGACTGGCAACTGAAGGACGTTTCCGAGGTTCGAGCGGCTGAGTTCCAACGCAACGGCCCCCGCATCAAACGGGCCGCCAGTCAGCGAAACCGACAATTTGGCCTTGTCGCCCCGGAGATCTAGTTGGGCGCGACCAACCACCGGGTTGTCGCCCACCGTCGCCGAAAACCGCTGAACATCAGCGACGCCATTATCCGCTGTGGCGGTCACGGCGAAATCACGGCCCTTCATGCTGCGGCCGGAAAACGCCTTCAGCTGGACCCCGACGTCGAGGTTGAGGCCGCGCAGCGGCTCGAAATTGATCGGTTCGGAAGAAAATAACGGTCCGCCTGTCGCCTCGATGGCAGGTTCCTGACCTGGATCATCGGCATCGAGTCGAATGAAATCGGTGAGGTCGAAATTCTCGGAGGCGGCGCGTAGGAACAACCGCCTCCCGCTGCCCCCGTCTTCCATTCGAACATTGCCGGTGAGATCGGATTGCCCAACCGCCACCGCGAATTCCTTTAACTCCGTCGAACTACCAGTGGTCGTCAACGCGCCCTGGATGCGCCAAGGCCCTGCGGCATCAAGGGTTAGGCCTGCGGCGTAGGCGATCTCCCTCACGATCAAACCTTCAGCCGATATGGTGAAATCGAGGTCTTGCGGTCGTGCACGGTCCGGGGCAACGCCTCTGACCCGGACGTGGGACGACGGCGTCGTCATCGACGCGTCGAGCTGCACCGGTTTGAGGCCGCGAAGTTCCGCAAGCGGCGCGAGAGACGCTTCAATTGTTAAGTTCTCGCCGCCCAACGTCCCACTGGCTTGCACGGTGACCGCCGAGGCCGCACCCTTGGTCGCGATCTGCAGCGAGTCGAGGACGATCTGTTCGTGCGCGACGACGTCGTCGGTTTTGACCGCGAAGCGCAACTGTCGCGCAACAACCTCCCCCGCCGCATTGTCAAACAACTCGCGGCTCGTCGCACCGACGCTGGAGATTTCAGATAACAGATTGAGATCGCCGGCATCGATGCGCTCAGCAAGCCCCATTGCCCGAACCAACATCGCGGCATCAATCCCCGCAACGTCGACCTTTAGAGACACTTGCAGTTGATCGGATGTTTGTTGCGCCACACCCGATGCCGCAAGGGTTTCGCCGTCAAGCCGTGCCGAGAAGCGGGCAAGACGCAGTGCTTGGCGATCCGAATTCACCTCGGTCGTTACATCGCGCAGGAGAGATTCGCCCGCCTTCACAAGCCCCGCAGTCAGGCTGACCTCGGTGTCAATGACGAGGAACGGGCGGAGATCCAGCGGCGTGTCATTCAGAATTCCATCGACGGACTGGGGGGGGCGCCGATCATCCGTCGCGTCTACCCCCGCTGCGGCGGGCTCATCCGGTGCCGCACCGAACAACCCCACCAGCGCGAGATCTATCGTCTCCGCGCGGAAGTCGCCGACCAGTTTGGTCCGATCGCCGCCAAAGGCCAACGTCAAGTCGCCCTTTACATCGCTATCCGCAATGCGGATGTCGGCCTCGCGAAGCGTGATGGCGTCGTCGGCAAATACCAGAACGCCGACCGCGCTGTAGGGACCGGCCTCAGGCATCGGCAGCTCGATTAGCTTCGACAAGTCGGCCAGGTTTTGTCCGCTGATCGACGTGTGCAGTGTCAAACCATCGACCATCGCGGCGCGCATATCCGCCCGCACCTCCGCCGTGGCGCCGCCACCACTGGCGGTGAGCTGGAAGGTATAGGGCGCGCCGGGACGGTAGCTGGCTAGCGGGTCAAGCCGG
>ERZ890510.1126-NODE-1126-length-18418-cov-7.847138_pt1 | contig 18418 bp, 16 predicted proteins | sample MGYA00521265_ERZ890510 | MGnify/ENA primary metagenome ERZ890510 (study PRJEB32303, sample SAMEA104408624) | aquatic metagenome | biome: Brackish water; feature: Chemocline; material: water | place: Baltic Sea | collected 2014-10-26T21:54:00 | depth 110 m ...
GGGGAATACGCACTAATACACCACAATCCGCTACTATTGCCAGCATCGACATCGGCTTGCCGGTGCAGAATATCGCCTGGCAATACAGTTTCGACAGTCAGAAAAAACAATTTCAGATCGACCAGCTCAACTCCGAGCTACTGGGTGGCAATGTCGCAGTTGCGCATATGGACTTCCGGGCTGATCGTGAACAAAATGCATTACCAGTGGTTATCAGCAACCTGGATCTGAATTCAATAGTGGGCCTGGCGGATTATCCTGAGTTGGTCGTCGATGGCCTGATTAGCGGCTATCTACCACTGCTGCTTCGGGGCAGTAAAATTACCGTCGAGGAGGGGCTGGTAGGCGCCTTGAAGCCAGGAGGCAGCATACGCTACACGCCGAGCAACACTCTAGGGAGTAGCAATTCCAGTGTGCAACTGGTTAACGATGCGCTGTCCAATTATCACTTCGAAACCATGAATACCGAAGTTTTCTACGACGAATCAGGTGACCTGCGCATGGAAGTTCAGTTGCAGGGAAGTAACCCTGATATGAATGAGGGTCAAGCCATTAACTTAAATGTTAATATTACCGATAATATTCCGACTCTATTGAGAAGCCTGCAAGCCAGTCGGGTAATCACTGACGAATTGGAGCTGATACTGCAGAAACAATAACTAACCAGAGTAAAAATTGCTCGTTCGGCGGTCTACTTGAATGATAGCAATTAAGCCTGGGTTCATTTTGACCCGATATGCTGTAACAAAGATTAGTGAATAAATGAAATGAACAAATTGATGCGATTAACCGTAACCAGGATAGCAAATGCTATGACGAAAACAGCTTTATGCAGCACTCTGGCGATGATGACCTTGTTCATTGCGGGGTGCACCCCCACCATCCAGATAGCGGTTCCCAATGAACCGATTACCATCAATCTCAACGTGCGTATCGAGCATGAAATTCGTGTGAAAGTTGAAAAAGAACTGGATGATATCTTTAGCGAAGACAGTGGTTTGTTCTAACAGGATCTGAATATGAAAACTTTAGTAAGTAAGACCGCCGCCCTATTATTCTGCTTAATGCTGTTGCCAGCAGCCTATGCGGCAACCCTGCAAGAAGCCAAGGCCCAGGGTCTGGTGGGAGAACAGCGCGATGGTTATGTCGGACTGGTTGTTGCCAACGCACCTGCGGATATTGTTGCCCTGGTACGCGATGTAAATAATCAACGCCGTCAACTCTATCAGCAAATCGCACAGCAGAATGGCATTCCAGTGGAACAAGTCGCGGCTCTGGCCTATGAAAAAGCGGTTACGGCCACGCAATCCGGTCACTTTATTCAGAATGCCAGTGGCGCCTGGGTACGCAAATAATTCAGCCCGAGAATCGAAGATTCTGCCGAATTATTCGCGCTATCCAGACGGCAATGCAATGAAGAAAATTACTGCCGTGTCGGAGTTATAAGCCGGAAGATCTTCTCTTGCCTGCAATCTTTTATCTCATCTGTGCTCGGCATTATTTCAAGGGCTGCATCAGCAGGCTGAGAAACCCCGCCGACTCGCGGTCTTGAAAACCCCTGATACCGATTTCCATTTGTTCCTGACTCAACCTCGGCTGTTCCAGATAAGTACCAAACAGGCGATCCCACCAGGGAAAATTAAAACCGAAATTTTTATTATGTTCAAACTCATCCACCGAATGATGGATTCGATGCATGTCGGGTGTAACGATGACCATTCTAAGCACCCTGTCGGCCGCGACAGGAACAGAGATATTGCTGTGATTGAACATGGAGGTGGCATTTAATAATATTTCAGCCAGCACAATTGCGACTGATAGCGGCCCCATGACTAATACCAGACCCAATTTGATCAAACTGGATAACAAGATCGACGCCGGATGAAATCTGTTTCCGGTAGTGACATCGTAGTCCATATCGGTGTGATGCATACGATGTAAACGCCAGAACAGAGGCACCAGATGAAACAGTCGATGCTGAAAATAAATGGCTAAATCGAATAGCAAAAGGAAGATCAAAATACCGAGCAAGGGTGGCAGATCAAGCAAATTGAATACGCCCCAGTTTCGCTGTTGCGCAAATTCAGCCGCCGCAACTCCTGCCAGAGGAACCACCAACCTTATCAAGGCGGTATTGAAAAAGCTGATACCTATGTTGACAGTCCAGCGTCGAGCCTTGGGCATAGTTAGTTTACGGCGCGGGATTATCAATTCCAGCAGCGCCAACAGCAGGAACACAGAAAGAAACACGGTCAGTCGAAGCGTTGACTCGGAATCTGTAATAAAACTATTCATAGGACTGTCGCTAGCACCGAATTTCTCTCATCGTGTTTGCCTGTCATTCCCCGGCATCCAATATTAACTTCACTGTTACCGCGTTGCGGGGGAACTACTCCTAGCCTAGCCTAGCCTAGCCCAGCCCAGTCCTGAACTGCAAGCGCCACCCTCTACAACTTAGCGATTCATGTTCATCCAGTCCACGCTGAAATCAATAAGCGGTGATTGCTGCATGTAGATAGATTGAGCCTGCGCAACCTTCCCCTCAGAAACAAATTTTTTGTTCTCCGCTCGCCTGGAAAAATCCGCCGCAATTAATTTGAAGTCATCGGGATCAAGATCCAGCATTTCATATTCCACCCACTGGCGCTCTCCATCGACTAATATAGCGGTGCCTTCCTTAATCGTTTTCTTATTAGCATAGTTAGCCCGGTACTCTGCCAGATGCAATGAACTATTGGAATCATGAGAAACACCTAACAACAAGATATAGCCATCCAGTTCATACAGCTTTCCAACAGGTGAATCCTCTCCAAGCTCCTCCTCAAGCGAAGTGTGATTTCCCAGCAAATAGTCGGCATTGGGTCCTGTCGCGGCAAATGAGACAGTCGGGTGTGCACTGCGCTTTACGCCCGGCAAGGTTCGAAATAACTCGGATATTGCTCCCATCCCGCGAGTAGGTGTTATGTCTGGCTGGTAAGCGGGCCGGGTATTCCGGATTATAGACCACCAGGCTTCTGGAACCGGTGGCGCCTGCCAATTGGAAGGTTCTGTATTCTGCGTAGTATGCGTTGGCAGTATTAAGGTGCCGGACTCACCTAGCACTTCACGCAGGGCGCTAATGACGCTTTGCGCCCCGCCAGACACGTAGCCCAGACTACTCAGGCTGCTGTGCACTAAAACTGTTTGCCCCGCGCGCAGTCCCAGGACCGCCAAATCCTGACTCAAGGATTCAACCGTCGCCGGGCTGGATGTGTGCCTAATAATTTTTTCTTCTGACAAGACTGCACCCGCACAGTGAAACTCTTATTAATGGGACTCACTGCCCAGTGTAGTATGGCTTTGTCTTCTTACTCAAGCCGGAAGAAATGGGGCAGAGTGGACCTCCCCAATTGATAGGAGCAGAGTTTAAAAAAAAGGGGGGCGCAGGGATTAAAATTAATCCCTGCGCCCCCCTTTTCGAGTTTTTAAACTAGCCTGAGTTCAGCTCAGTCAATCGGCTCCAGCCGCACGATTTCCGTCGTCGCGAAATCGCCCGCTCCGGCGCCATTGCCATCTGAAATGGCCAGGTAAATATAACCATCTGGACCCTGACGCACGTCACGAATCCGACCCATACCATAGGCCAGGGTTTCTTCCCGTATCACTCGACGGTAATCATCCTCCATATGCAGCAGTGCAAGCTGTTCCCCGGCCAGGGCGCCGGAAATAATGCTGCCATACCACATAGGGAACTTGTCGCCGGTGTAGACCATGAGGCCCGAAGTGGCAATTGACGGTACCCAGAAATGGGTTGGTTGCTCCATGCCTTCCTGACCGATGGCGCCATGAATTGGGCTGCCGATCGAACCATAGTTAGTGCCGCGGCCAATGACAGGCCAGCCATAATTGGCCCCTGGTTTGATCAGGTTGAGCTCGTCTCCACCCTGGGGGCCGTGCTCGGATTCCCAGAGATCGCCGGTTTCCGGGTGTATCGCCAGCCCCTGGGGGCTACGATGCCCATAACTCCAGATTTCTGGAAGCGCGTCGCTACGGCCCACAAACGGATTGTCGCTGGGCACGCTGCCATCATCATTCAGGCGCACAATGACCCCCTGGTGATTGCTCAGATCCTGCGCCGGATGAGCGGTCAGGTCCCCTCTGGCAGGCGCCTGGCGCTCGCCGAGAGTCAGGAACAGGTAACCGTCGTTATCGAACACCATCTTGCCTCCGTAGTGTCCAAATCCGGCCGCTTTAGGAGAGAATATTTCCACCACATTGGTGAGGCGATCATTTTCCAAACGTCCCCGGGCTACCGCAGTGACTGAGGTTTCCCCTTCAGCTTTGGCATAGCTCAGGTAAACCCAGTGGTTATCGCTGAAATTCGGATGAGGCAGGACTTCAAACAACCCGCCCTGGCCGGTGTAAAATACTTCAGGCACACCCGGTACGGCCTCTGGCAGCAGTCGCCCGTCTCGAATGATTCGCAAGCGACCGGGTTTTTCCGTAACCAGCATGTCACCACCCGGCAGCCAGGCCATGGACCAGGGTTGTAACAGGCCCTCCGTAACCGTCACGACCCGATAATCATGATGGGCAGCGTAGTAGATTTCGGATTGCGCGCTGGCCGCCGCCGCCGCGGTCACCAGCAAGCCGGTAGCAGCAAGCTTTAATAGATAACGAAGCATATTTCTTCCCTCTTTAGTTCCTAAGCAGGTTCGCCGTTTAAGGCGAATAGTGAACAAGGAGAATAAAAGCTATCTCCGATTAAGTCTATGGGTTCTTTGCCCAAGAAACGGTATTAGGCGACAGACCACCTTTAAAGATCAATTCGGTTTCAAGAAATGGGGTCAGAGTAAAAATACAGGTGTTTTGGGAAGAAAGGGGTCGGTGACAAATGAGAATCAATTCCAAACAGTAATGCAATTCGCTTGTCACCGGCCCCTTTATTCTATGCATTGAATAACTATGATGTTGATAGGATAGACCTGGACAATGCTTCGGCTATGACCTCAATAGTCCGATACAAGGCATCTGCAACTAATCCTCTTCTTCAATCCGCTCTACGCTAACTTTTTGCATAGTGGGATACACCGAAGGACCAAACTGATTAAAGACGGCTACATCGGCCGCGTCTCGACCAAAGCCTATGGCGACATAGCCGCCCGTTAACCTGGACTGGGTGGCGTCGAAGGTGTACCAGCGGCCACCGACGAAGGCCTCGAACCAGGCATGCATATCCATCGGTACCAGTCCGTAGTGATAGCCCACCACCATCCGGGCAGGAATACTGAGGCTGCGACACAGGGCTATTCCGAGATGGGAAAGGTCGCGACAGACGCCGGAGCCTCTGCGGTTTACTTCGATGGCGGAGATTGGATTGTCGCTGGTGCCAGGCTGATAACTAATCGTGCGGCGTAACCAGTCCTGAATAGCCGCGACCTGATCGTAACCCAGGAGCTGGCCGGCGGTAATCTCTGTCGCCATTTGATTGAAGCTTTCTGATTCACAGTAGCGACTGGGAAGTAGATAGCTGAGTACGGCATCCGGCAAAGACTGCACGTCGATATAGGGTGCGCCGGGTGCCTGATCGACGAATTCTGTGGTCATTACTTCGGCAGAAGTATGCACGGTAAAATGACCCGGCGGGGCAACCAGTCGCTGACAGAGATTACCGTAACTATCGGTGAACTCAAACACGGGAACGCTTGGTCTGATCTTGTATTCTTCACGTGTTATCCATTGCTGCGCCCCGCTGCGTGGCCTAAGCATTAGCACAAAGGGCGTCGGTACAGTAATTTCAAACGCCAGATCACAGCTAGTGGATAACAGCATAGGAAAAGCCTTTTCTATGAATCAACTCTAGGTAACAACTCTATTAAAAAATGCCAGCAAGTAAAAATATTTTACTCGCACGATAATTAGTTAATTAGTCGAAATGGAGCTTCGAACGATTTAATTGTTTTACATTCGAACAACCCATCAAGATCATATCTCGTTCTACCTCCGCGCGCAGCAGAGTTAGGGCCCGTTCTACACCAGGTTGCCCGCCTGCCGCCAGCGCATACAGATAACCGCGACCCACCATGCAGGCCTTTGCTCCCATTGCCAGGGCCTTTAGCACATGTGTTCCACGGCGCACGCCACCGTCCAGGATCACTTCAATCTTGTCGCCTACGGCATCGACGATTGCCGGCAATTGATCGAACGGTGCCGTTGCGCCATCCAGCTGACGGCCGCCGTGATTGGAAATCATCACCGCGCTGGCGCCGATGTCTACTGCACGGCGTGCATCTTCAACCGACATAATACCCTTGATAGCAAACGGTCCGCCCCAGGCCTGAACGGCTTGCTCCGCATCTTTCCAGGTAATAGAGCGATCGAACTGCTTATTAATATAATCAATCACCGAAGTGAGTTTGTTGCTGCCCTCTTCCACATGTCCGCTAACATTCGCCAAATTGAATTTTTCCGAGGTGAGAAAGTTCACGCCCCATAGAGGATGTATCATGAAACTCAACAGACTATTGAGGGTGAGTTTAGGCGGTATCACCATGCCGGTGACCAAGTCACGCTCACGATTACCGGCAACCAGGGTGTCTACCGTCAGGCACAAGGAGGAGAAATTTGCCTGCTTGCAACGCTCAATAAAAGCGTAACTAAGCCCCCTGTCTTTGTGTATGTAAAGTTGGAAACATTTTGGCCCCGCCGTTAAGGCGCCAATTTCTTCGATACTCACGTTCGAGAGAGTGGACAGGCTATACAGGGTTTTGCTTTTCTCGGCCGCTCTACAGACAGCGCGTTCGCCATCGTGATGGAACAGGCGATTCATGCCCGTTGGCGAGCAGAATACTGGCCAATCGATGTCCTGACCCAGAACATTCACGCTCAGATCCATCGAGGATAAATCCGCCAGGGCGTCAGGAATCAAACGCACATTGTTAAACGCCTCGGTATTCCGTTTCAGACTCATCTCATCGTCGGATCCACCATCAATATAATGAAACAATGGGGCCGGGAGTCTTTTCCTGGCCAGCTTTCTGAAATCCGCTGTATTATTACAATCCTTGATGCGCAAAAAGCCTTACCTCTGTATCAATATAGGAGCTAGCGTAGTTTATTTTAGGCCGCTCTATTGCAAGCGAAATCCTGCCCAATGTCAAAGACTTAGTGGCATGGCTAAAATCTACAGCTCGCGCTAGAGACAGCCCTTTCCAATTGGCGCTAGAATGTCGGGCTTTAAGCTAATCGCCAATCGAGGACGCCGCAACGTGAAGAACAAATTCGATAATATTCTGGGCACTATCGGCAACACACCAGTAGTGCGTATCTCCAAACTGGCCCCGGCGCATGTGAATCTGTATGTAAAACTGGAAGCCTTCAATCCTGGAGGCTCAGTTAAGGATCGGCTGGCGCTTGGGGTAATAGAAGATGCCGAGGCCAGCGGCGCCCTCAAACCAGGTCAAACCATCGTAGAAGCCACCAGCGGAAATACCGGCATCGGGCTGGCGATGGTCTGTGCCCAGAAAGGCTATCCGCTGGTGATTGTTATGGCGGAAAGCTTCAGCGTGGAGCGGCGCAGGTTGATGCGCTTCCTTGGCGCTAAGGTGATACTTACCCCGGCTTATTTAAAAGGTAGCGGCATGTTGGCGAAGGCAGAAGAATTGGCCGAAGCCCACGGCTGGTTTCTTACCCGCCAATTCGAAAATGAAGCCAATGCAAGAGCGCATGAGCGTACCACGGCCGTCGAAATTCTGCGGGATTTTGAGGGTGAGCGACTGGATTACTGGGTTACTGGATTTGGTACTGGCGGCACCCTGAATGGGGTAGCCAATGTGTTAAAAGAAAAACGACCTGAAACCAGGATCGTCTGTTGTGAGCCGGACAATTCTCAACTGCTAGGCAGCCAGACACCGCAGCCAATGGCGCCAGCGACCGGATTACCACCCAGCCACCCTGCTTTCCGTCCCCACGCCATGCAGGGCTGGACCCCTGACTTTATTTCCCATCTGGTTAACGAGGCGGTGGAAAGGGGGCATATCGATCAGCTCATGCCGGTCGCCGGCGAGGATGCTATTCGCTGTGCCAGACAACTGGCCCTGCAGGAAGGCATTTTTACCGGCATAACGGCTGGTGCTACCTTTGCCGGGGCACTGAAGATAGCCGAGCAGGCCGAGCCTGGCAGCACAATTCTATGTATGTTGCCGGATACCGGCGAACGCTATCTTTCGACGCCGCTGTTTGATGGCATCGACAGCGAAATGAACCGGGATGAATTGGATATCGCGGAATCTACGCCAAACTACCGCTTCGACACCCCGGCTCCAGCTCAGCCAGAGACCAAAGCGGATAGCCAACAAGAGGCTGGCATAGAAGATCTGTCGACGGAGGGCTCTGTAGCGCTGGAAAAATTCCTCAGTGACAGTAAAAATCCGGTTGTCCTGTTTGCACTTGAATGGTGTGAATTTTGTTGGGCAATTAGAAAGATGTTTACCGCCCTGGATATTGCCTATGTATCCGTAGACCTGGATTCGGTTAAATATCAACAAGATGATTTTGGCGCGAAGATTAGAAAAGCACTGTTGGACAAAATTGGCTCTGGAACTATCCCCCAATTATTTATCGGTGGTGAATTGCTTGGCGGGGCTACGGAAGTGTTACAGGCGAATGACAGCGGTAAGTTACAAAGCCTGTTAGATCAACTGAAAGTCAATTATAACCGCGACAAAAAAGTGAAGGGCGAGGAGTTTCTTCCCAATTGGGTACAGAAGTAATTCAGTTGAAGAAATAACAGGGGGAGAGATAGGGGACACTCCCAGGTTAAGTTATTATCTTATTAGTGTCCCCACTCCCTTAGTGTCCCCACTCCCACTCCCGTTTTCCTTACTCAACACTCTATGGACAATACTTAGCCCATATCGTGCAAATTGGTTTTGTAGGTTTCGGTCAGCATCATAACCGAAATCAGCGACAGTACAGAAGCAATCGCGATATACACAGACACCCAGACAATATCGTATTGAACCCATAGTATCGTTGCTATGGTCGGGGCGAAGGCTCCGCCCAGAATAGCACCTACCTGATAGCCCAGAGACGCACCGGAATAGCGCACATCGGTACTAAACAGTTCGGTAAAAAACGCAGCCTGCGGGCCATACATCATACCGAGGAACATTAAACCACCACTGATGCCGAGTACTATCATCCAGAAACTGCCGGTGTCGATCAGTGGAAATAAGGCGAAAGCCCAGACGCCGGTAAGAATCGCGCCGAGCATAAACACGCCGCGCCTGCCGCGTCGGTCGGAATAGGCCGATGCCAGGAACTGGCTCGGTATCTGCAAGGCAGAGGCCACTAGCACGGCGAGCAGCATATTATCGCGTGACATTGCCGCGCCGTTCGGATCACTGCCATAGGCCAACACAAAACCTATCAAGATATAAAAGGTAACCTGAATAGAGAGAAAAGCCCCGGCGGCAAGCGCGATGCGTTTTGGATACTTGGCAATCGCCTCCAGCACAGGAGAACGTCGAACCTCTTTAACCTCTGGCGAAGCTGCCTGCTTCTGCGCTTGCAGTGCCTGCAGTTCTTTAAAGGCATCGGTATCTTCCATGTGCAATTGCACATACATGCTGATGCCAATCAATAGCACGCTTGAGATAAACGGAATCCGCCAGCCCCACTGCATGAAAGCATCTTCTGACACCATCGCACTGATTATGATGAACGCGACATTGGCCAGAATAACCCCGACCGGTGCACCCGCCTGAGCATAGGCTCCGTAGTAACCACGTTTGTCGGCAGGAGCACTTTCCGTTACCAGTAACATTGCCCCACCCCACTGGCCACCGATGGCGAGTCCCTGAGTGAAACGCAATACACTGAGCAAGATCGGTGCGGCAATTCCAATGGTGGCGAAGGTTGGCAGCAGACCAATCAATGTGGAGGCAATACCCATCATCATCAAGGCAATAACCAGTGTGCGTTTGCGTCCTACCCGGTCACCAAAGTGCCCGAACAAAATACCACCCAGAGGACGGGCTATAAATCCAAAGGAAAAGGTGGCAAAGGAAAGAATCAAACCCATGGTTGGCGTACTGTCAGGAAAGAAAGCGGAAGGGAAAACCAGAGCCGCCGCCGTTGCATAAAGAAAGAAGTCATACCATTCAATACTGGTACCGGCCAATGCCGTTAACGCAACCTTGCGCATGCTGGATTTAAGATGGGCCTCATCGGCAATGCCTGCTTGAGACGGAGAATTTATTTCCGTAGTCATATTCCCTCCAATTTCGTGCTTATTATTATTAGTTACACCCTGCCCCTCTATAACTGATTGGGGCAGCGTCTGGCAGCATAACAGGAAATTCTGCGAGGCCGCATTAAAATACGTTTAAAGCAGCCGGCGGGACTCTGAATAATTAATCTGAGCTAGCCAAAATCCAGTATGATTGGGCACATGTACTATGAACTCGTCAGGTTTTTGCACTTTGCCGCGATATTCGCGCTCGCCGGCGCCTTGATTGTCGAGAATATGGCGCTCAAACCAGAGATTAACGCGGAGGATGCTCGCAATCTCGCCAAAGTTGATGCTGTCTATGGCGTCAGTGCAGCTTTGGTTTTTCTGTTCGGACTGACACTATGGCTGTGGGTAGGCAAACCCAGCGCGTTCTATTCTGCTAATCCGCTCTTCCAAATCAAACTGGGCCTGTTCATTCTGCTGGCGATACTCTCAATTTATCCGGCTCTTTTTTTTATCCAGCACCGACGCGCCGAGACGGATGCGATCAGGGTGCCCAATGCAGTGGCTGTATTAATTAAAATTGAATTATTGCTTTTGTTGTTCATTCCAGTGCTTGCCTTCTTAATGGCGCGGGGCATTGGCTTGAGCACTTGATTTTGGATTTTGGATTTTGGATTTTGGATTTTGGATTTTGGATTTTGGATTTTGATCAATAATTGATTATTAACAACAACAGCATCAAGTTCGTCTTAACAGAGAGTCCTGGCTTGTCAGCCGCCTATTAGTAAATTATGAGAACCGTATTTTGAAATTCTTACTGAAAGCACACAGCCTATTGCTTGTCTCATTGTTATTTTTTCCTGCTGTCAGTGCACTGGATAAAGCCGCCTTGCGCCGCGCCATAGCCGGCCCCGATAGAGAGGTCACAGATTTCGCCAGGGATGAAGCCAGAAAGCCAGTTGAAGTATTGGATTTTCTCGGGCTGGAAGCGGGCATGACGGTGCTCGATCTTTATGCCGCCGGGGGCTACTACACTTTCATTCTTTCCAAGGCCGTTGGCAGCGATGGAGTAGTGTATGCGCAAAATACACCAAGGGGACTGCGCTTCGAGGAAGACCGACAAAACATAAGTCAGGGCGAGGCACTGAATGCCAAGATTCAGCAAGGCAAGCTGAGTAATGTGACGCAAATTGTGCGTCCACTACGGGAAATAGCTTTGCCGGAAAACTCACTGGATATGGTGCTGGTCGCACAGACACTGCACGACTATTACAACCCAAATCCGCCACGGGCGCTGGAGATGTTGCTACAGATCAAGGCCCTGGTAAAACCCGGGGGAATTGTTGGCATTACCGATCATATCGGTGTCGCAGGCCGCGACAATCGCGCGATGCATAGAATGCAGATACAGCAGGCTGTTGACCTTGCCGAGCAGGCTGGCTTCATTGTTGAATCCAGCGAGCTATTGCGTGTCCCGGCCGATGATCACAGCCGTGCCATCTTCGATCCCAGACTCAATCGGAATACCGACCGTTTTCTGCTGAAGCTGCAAAAGCCTCGGTAGGCACTGCCACAAATCCTTACAAGATAGAGCTTGGAGGTACCTGTGACTATTTGATAACCTCAGTCAGTCGGCAAGCCACTCAATGAACGAATAAGGAATTACTCAAAAGGCTCGAATTAGCGAGTCCGTTTAAAGGAAAGCAATAATGAAAATAGCCAGGCAATGGCCAATATTAAGGGATCGCAGAGTCCTGACCCAACTCCCTCTGCTGTGTACGCTGCTTATGCTGCCTTTTACTGCGCTTATGGCACAGAATGCGGGCTATACGGTTCCCCGAACCGTAGACGGCGTGCCAGACCTGCAGGGTATGTGGACCAGTAACACCATAACTCCCCTGTCTCGCCCCGCAGAATTTGGCGACAAGCTGGCGCTTAGTCGCGAAGAAGCGATGCAGTTGGAGCAAAGCGTCGCCGATTATTCGGCGCAGCAAGACCAGCCTAGCGACCCGGACCGCGAAGCGCCGATTAAGGGCCGTATCGAATTAGCGGATAGCTACAATAATTTCTGGTTCGATGATGGTACACGAGTCGCCATGTACAACGGGGAATTTCGCAGCTCATTAATAGTAGATCCTGCCAATGGCCAAATCCCCGACTACACTCCGACAGCAGATCAGCGCATCGCTGCGGCACGTGCAGAAAGAGCAAGCCATGGAGCCTTCGATGGACCGGAAGCAAGACCCTTGGCGGAACGCTGCCTGTTGTCCTTCAGTTCCAGTAGCGGCCCACCGATGCTGCCCATTCTTTACAATAACCACTATCAGATCGTTCAATCACCCGGTTATGTCATGATATTGGTGGAAATGGTGCATGACGTCCGCATCATTCGCATCGATGACGGCCAGCTACCCGACAGCTTTCGGCCCTGGATGGGAGATTCTGTTGGTCATTGGGAGGGAGAAACCCTGGTGGTTGAAACCAGTAAATTTAATCCCAGCCAGCGCTTTAGAAATTCATCGGACCAGTTTAAGGTTGTCGAAAGATTTTCCCGCGCATCCGATAGCACACTAAATTACAAGTTCACCATCGATGACCCCGACACATTTACGCAAACCTGGTCGGCAGAAATTCCCATGAATCTTACCGATGATCGACTGTATGAATATGCCTGTCACGAAGGCAACTATTCTTTACCCGGCGTTCTAGCCGGAGCAAGACTCGATGAAAACCAATAACCGTCAGGTATGAAAATGGACAAAAGCGATAAGGCAGGAATACGCCAACTGTACCGCAAGAACCCGGTGGCAGCCGATCAATTACTCTGGGGGCGAAAAAGCAATACCGTCAATCGTCGCGGCTTCCTGAAAAACAGCGGCCTCATGGCCATGAGTACCGCCCTGGGCATGAGCATACCGTTTGCACGTTTCATGCCGGCTGGCTTGATTCCCGCCGCGTTTGCTGCGGAGAATGCAGCAAACGCAATCGAGGGGAAAGAAGGTTTAATCGTGCTAAATGACAGACCTCTTAACGCCGAAACCCCTGCACATTTATTAGACGATAATATTACCCCTAATCGCTATATGTTTATTCGCAACAATGGCGTGCCCCCGGAAAACGTGAATCCAGAGACCTGGCAATTGGAGATAGGTGGTGAATCTGTCGAGAGACCCGCCAGCTTTTCGATTGCCGATCTCAAGCAGCGCTTCGAAGAAGTAACACTACAACTGCAATTGGAATGTGGCGGTAATGGCCGCAGCGAATTTGTGCCTGCGGCAAGCGGCAATCAATGGACCGTTGGTGCCGTTGGCTGCCCCACTTTTACCGGTGTTCGCTTACGGGATGTATTGAGCTACTGCGGCGTACGGGGAGATGCTGTGTATGTGGGCTATTACGGCGCCGATACCCATATCAGCGGCGATGCCTCCCGGGATCCTATTTCTCGCGGCGTACCGATCGGCAAGGCCCTGGAGAGGGAATCACTCATCGCCTGGCAAATGAATGGCGAAGACATCCCGCTACAAAACGGCTATCCCTTGCGCCTGGTATGTGCAGGTTGGCCGGGCTCCGTCTCCGGCAAATGGTTAAATCGACTGGTAGTGAGAAATCAGGTTCACGATGGCGAGAAGATGGCAGCACCCTCTTATACCGTGCCGATTAATTCGGTGGCGCCCGGCAGCCGGGTTCCTGACGAAGAAATGCGTATCATCGAATCCATGCCAGTCAAATCACTAATAACATTTCCGCAATCCGGTATAACTCACGACATACGGGAACGATTGATCGTGCGCGGTCATGCCTGGGCAGGCGACGATCAGGTGAGCGCGGTATTTATCTCCATCGATTTCGGCGCTACCTGGCTGCCTTCGGCAATGCAGGGAGCGGCCAATAGACTGGCCTGGCAAAACTGGCAGACCTGGGCTCAGTTCTCCAAACCGGGTTACTATGAAGTCTGGGCCAGGGCGATGGATGGCCAGGGACGCTCACAACCGATGATAGTGCCAGGCTGGAATCCCAGAGGCTATCTGAACAATACCTGTCATCGGGTTGCCGTGCAGGTGGTTTAGTTTAAACTCTCCAGAGCAAGATCGGGAGCAGAACAGATGGGAATATCGGGTTTAAAAATAGCCGCAAACTTGCTTAGAGGCCCCTTCGCACTTGGCGCAATTGCGCTATTACACTTGTCTGCATCCTATGCACAGGAAAGTGATGTGGCCACAGGTCTGGTGCAGGAGGATGGCTGGCAGTTGGTGCAAGAAAATTGCACTCGATGCCATAGCCCACAAATGATTACGCAAAATTCCGGTAGCCGCGAAGTCTGGAAGAGTCGCATCGTATGGATGCAAGCCACTCAGGGTCTGGAGCAACTGAATGCCAATGTCGAAGCTTCAATACTGGACTATTTGACGACTAATTACGGGCCAAGGGCCGCGTCGCGGCGAGCCGGGCTAGCTGAACACTTACTGCCTGACATACCCTCTTCATCAGCGAAATAAAATGAGTCACGATCAGCTATCCATGTTTGAAGGCGAGGCTGAGCTTCCACCCAAATCAGCTAAGACCAAACCATTAAACCTCTCCATAAGCAGGACCATTGCGGCGCCAGCGGAAAAAATATTTGATCGATGGCTAATTCCCGTTTTTGTCGGCAACTGGATGTTTGGCCCAAATGTTGGCAATGAGAAAGTACTCGATCTGCAAAATGAAGTACGGCCCGGAGGGACATTCAGCTACAAGATTCAACGTGGCGGGAAAGAATTCATTTACAGCGGTGAATATCAGTTAATCGATCGTCCGAAACGACTTAAGTTTAGCTGGCAGGAAAATAATACCCCTCCCGGCAATATCAGTGTTAGCTTCGAGCAGATCGAGGATAAAACAAAACTAAAAGTATCGCTGCAAGTTGACCGATCCCTGGCGGAGCATGCTGAGGTGATCAAACAGCAATGGACCGACCGTTGCAAAGCCCTGTCCTCTGAGTTGTCGAAATAACGGCAACACGGCAAGCACCTGTACAGCTTTATATTCACCACCAAGCGCTCGCCGGTCTTAACTCGCGGTTCTTAACTCGCAGTTCTTAACTCGCAGTTCTTAACTGTCGATTTTAAACAACAACCAGCAACTAGCGACCAATAGCAGAGGCCTGAGCCTCGCGAATTGTAAGCTCCGCCGCATAAGGCAGAATATAACTATCGGCCAGGTTCTGCTCCACTACTTCTCTGACGGCGTTTACATAGCCTTCATGGGTGGGATAAAGACGAGTCAATGTCTCCTGATCGAACGGCTCGTGCGAACCATACAAAAAGCAGAAGCGATTACTGCCATTATTCATCCCGGTGTTCCTGGCTGTGGCGACAACATGTTCTGCCAGGCGAATTCCGCCCAGTATATTGCCGTGTTCGTCTCGCGCAAACTCAAGAACAGGCATCATCTGCGCCACCTGCAAGGGATCGGCCGTTGGCGGCGCTATGTCATCTCGAATCCAGCTAACCAGGTGTTCAAACGCGGCGTTCTGCACGTCTCTGAAAGGTACATGACTGTAAGATGGCAAGGCACAGCCCTGATCCCGTGGCTGCGCATCTTCCACCGGCAGGCCTTCACGTAAATTTCTGACCTTTGCATATTCCATTTCGAAAGGAACATCTACGTGGGAAGTGCCGGCCACTTCCCACTGCCGAAAGGTATTACTGTTTGGTTGCGGGGTTGCTGCCCGGCGTGGCATATCAGTCTCCGACATGATCTTGAATATTTTGGTTTCCTGATCGTCTCGTATGCGGCCACCTCCGCCGTGTACCATGATGCCATCGTATACCGGCTCTAATGGATGAATATTGTTTAAGTAGGTGGCTAATCGGCTTGCGGACTGTGAATGTCCGGTCGCGATAATTTGCTCTGCCTTAAGGCCCGCCAAAATATCGACTTCGCCCCTTGGCGTAGTCTCGCCAATTCTGTTTATGGCCTTACCCACGGCGGAAAAAATATCGTAAGAAAGTGCATCATTTTCGACCATGCCATCGTGTGTTATATCCAAACTACCATAGCGCTCTGGACTCCACTCCTGCATGGTATCGATTCCCATCTGCTGCGCCGAAACAACCACGAAGGCATAGCCGTTACGAATAAAATGAGCGCCGGATTGCCACCAGTCGATGTCCTTGTCGGGTCCACCCGTAACATTAATCCACTCCACAACGACGATGCCATTAAAGTCAGCTGCAGACTCTGGACGCCTGACGATAAGACGCGTCTTATAGCGATGTCCGCTGTCAAGAATCAACCCATTCTCCATTTCCGGATTACTGTATCGATTCGCTCTGCCTTCGATGAAATACTCTTCTTCGATGTAAGCATTGGCTGTCAACTCGATAGCCGATGCACTATAGATGGTGTTTAAAGTTCCGCTTCCAGCTACGTCCGCAGCAATAGGACCCGTTATAGTTGCATCTGGCACGGCTGCCTGAGAAACCCCGCCAATCAGAAAGACTGAAAAAACCAGCAGTACTGATCCGCCCATTAATTTTCCTGGCAAGTTGTAGTAGTTCTTCATGTTAAGCTCCAATGAGTATCTTGATTCTTGAATAAGTTGCGTACTATTTGCCTGAACCTCTTCCCGCTGAGCCGCCTGTGACGAATCTCCATTCTGGCTCCTCGCGGCCGGTCATCTCTGCTAAAGTGGAGTCTACCCTGGCGGCAGTGAAGCCTTGCAGCAAAAAGTCAGCTGCCCTGGCGACACAATAGAATGTTTTAAAGCCCCTGTTTTCGGGCCTTGGACTTCTGCAAGCGTTTCGAGAGCTTAGCAAAATTTTACTCTGACCCCAATTGTTTATATGCTGGTGGTTCATGACTTCTAATCAATCCATGGCGCCGAACCCCGCCAGCTTCGCCCAGGCCCTGCTATGCTTTAGCGGTGTCATTCTGCTCATCGCGGTAGGTTTGTTTAAGCTCGCTATCGACCTGCATAGCCTGATGTTTCTGTGCCTGCTGTGGGCAGGCCTAAACGCACGCTATCTGGGATATCACTATAAAGAGTTACGCCACTTAATGAGTGAGGCCATAGCCAGAGCGCTGCCGGCAATTTACATCTTTGTATTGATAGGCATGGTAATCGCCAGCTTCATGCACAGCGGCACTATTGCGACCTTAATGTATTTTGGCCTGGACTGGCTATCTCCCTCGCTGTTTTTGCCGGTAGGTATGCTGTTATGCGCAGTAATGTCCCTTGCCACCGGCACCTCTTGGGGAACAGTGGGCACCTTGGGTGTGGTCTTCATCGGTATCGGTGACACCATGGGTATTCCTCTGCCAATCGTTGCAGGCATGATTGTCTGCGGCGCAAGCTTTGGCGACAAAATGTCGCCAATCTCTGACACCACAAATCTTGCTGCCATGAGCGCGCATACAAATCTGTATCGACATATTTACGCCATGCTGTTTACCACCGTGCCTTCATTCCTGTTGGCATTGCTTATCTTTATTTTTATTAGCAGCGGATATTCAGAAAGCGCGTTTGCCAACAATGAAATCGAAGGCATTCAGACGGCCTTGGCACAGACGTACCGCTTGTCCCCTTTTATTACGCTTATTCCAATTATCGTGCTGGCAACGCTCAGCATTAGAAGAGTTCCCGCAGAAATTACCATGTCGATCAGTGTGCTGGTTGCCGTATTGATAGCCGTTATTTATCAGGACCAGGGTGTTGTGCCAGTACTCAACGCTCTGTGGCTAAATACACCAGGCAATACTGGTCTGGAAAATCTGGACGACTTATTGGGCCGCGGCGGAATTTCCAGCATGAGCTGGACTCTCTTGCTGGCTTTGATGGCCCTGGCCTTAGGTGGAATTTTGCATGGCGCGGGCTTTCTTGCCATCTTGCTGGCGGGGATAATCAGCCGCATCAAACATGTTGCTGCATTGATCGCCACTACTATCTGTTCGGGCCTGATAGGTAATATGGCAATGGGTGAAGCGTATATCTCTATTATTCTAAACTGCCAATTGTTTCGGGAAAAATATGAACAACAGGGACTGGATAAATCTATCCTTTCTCGATCGGTGGAGGAAGGCGCTACCCTGACCACCGGATTAATTCCCTGGACCACGGCGGGGGCATTCTATACCGCGACCCTGGGAGTGCCGGTTCTAGACTATGCCCCCTATGCTTTCTTTAACTACCTGAATGGATTTATTTCTGTCGCCATGGCG
>ERZ890510.1127-NODE-1127-length-18415-cov-6.403377_pt1 | contig 18415 bp, 18 predicted proteins | sample MGYA00521265_ERZ890510 | MGnify/ENA primary metagenome ERZ890510 (study PRJEB32303, sample SAMEA104408624) | aquatic metagenome | biome: Brackish water; feature: Chemocline; material: water | place: Baltic Sea | collected 2014-10-26T21:54:00 | depth 110 m ...
CCAAACCGGAGGATGTGGCGCGTGCCCGCAAGCTCGAACAGGCCTATGCCGAGGCCGAAGCCAAGGGCCTTGGGGCGATCAATATCGACGGTGTCATGGTGGACGTTGCCTCGATCCGGATCCTGCGCAACACTATTTTGAACAAGGCCGACCTTTATGGAATTTGACCGGGAGCCGGCGGTTCCCATAAAGAGACGGCCATATTAGGGAGTTGAACATGCTTAGACGGACATTGATGGGCGGCGTCGCCGCCTCCGCCCTTGCCGCGCCCGCGCTGGTGCGTGCCCAGGAGCCGCTCAAGATGCGGCTGTCACTCGATACCTCGGCCGCGCACACGCGTACGATGCAGATGACGGACTTCGCCAAGGAACTGGAGAAGGTCGCCAGCGGCAAGATCACGGTTGAGGTCTTCCACTCTGCACAGCTCTTCCGCGACCGCGATGTCGGCAAGGCACTGCGCCAGGGCGGCGCCGAGATGGGCGTGCCCGGCCCTTGGAATCTCACGGGCATCGAGGCCAATCTCGACATCACCCAGTCCCCGGCATTCTACGGCCGCTCGGCGGCGGACGTGTACAAGGTGATCGACGGCGATGTCGGCCGCACGCTCAACGACATGCTCGGCAAGAAGCTCGGCGTGCACATCCTCGGCAAGTGGCTCGACCTCGGAGCTTCCCACACTTTCTCGACCGCCAAGCCGTTGAATGCGCCGGACGACCTCAAGGGCCTCAAGATCCGCACATCGGGTGGCGCGGGTCAGATGGTACGGGTCAAGTTCTTCGAGGGCATCCCTAACTTCACGGCCTGGCCGGACGTGCCGCTGGCCTTGAGCCAAGGCACCTTCGACGCGCTGTTCACCACCAACGAGAGTGTGAAATCGGCCAAGCTGTGGGATTCCGGCGTGAAGTACGGACTTCAGGATCAACAGTTCTTCGCCCAGTACATCCCGATGGTGAGCGAAGCGTTCTGGAAAAAGATGGGCCCGGACTTGCAGAAGATCGTGACCGACCTGTGGGCCGCCAAGATCGGTGGCTGGCGCACGGCCATGGCGACGAGCCAGGCCGAGGCGGTCGGTATCATGAGGAAGGCCGGCATCACGATCGTCGTGCCCGAGGAGTCCGTGCTTGAGGCCACGCGCAAGAAGCTGATGACCACGCAGGACGCCGTCATCAAGGAGCTCAAGCTCGATCCCGCCCTGGTCGCTAAGGCCAACGCTGCCTTGGGCATCACCGGCAAGAGCTGATTTTCGGGGCGCCTGAATCACCAGGCGCCCCGATCCTCTTCTGCACAATACGATCTGCGGAGACCCGCATGCTCGCAGCATGGGACAAGCTTGAACGCTGGCTGATTGGCCTCCTCGGGGCTGCCGGCCTCATCGTCTACCTAACCCAGATTATCGGCCGATACCTGACGTCCGCCGTCGACTTTTCGGTGGCTGAGGAACTCACGGTCTACATCATTATCTGGGCGGCATTCCTGACTGCGAGCCTGCTGGTGCGCGAGGACGGCCATGTTCGCGCCGATCTGCTCCTGCGCATGCTGAAGCCGGAGCGGCAACGCTGGATGGAGGTGGCCAATTGCGCGATCGCGCTCGGCTTCTGCCTCGGCTTGACATGGTACGGCTGGCTGGTCGCCTCCGATTCGTTCGACCTCGGTGAGCGCAGCAATACCTCTCTCGGCTTTCCGCTCTGGGTCTACTATGCGTCGCTGCCGACCGCCGCCGCCCTGATGTCGATGCGTTACGCCCGGCGCCTCTGGCAATTCTGCTTCGCCTTCGACCCGGCGACCATGCAAGTCCATTCGGGTCGCGAGTAGACAATGGTCAAGATATTCGCCGTCATTTTCTTCATCCTTCTCGGTATGGGCTTGCCGATCTGGCTGGTCCTCGGCGTCTCGGCCGGCACGATGTTCGCGGTCGAAGGCAAGCCACTCGTCGGTATCGCCCAGAAGATGCTGGACGAGCTCAACTCGACAACCTTGCTTGCCGTACCTTTCTTCGTCATGGCGGCCTCGTTCATGCAGCGCGGTGGCATCGCCAAGGCGCTGGTCGACGTCGCGGCAGTCTGGGTCGGAAACGTCCGCGGCGGACTTGGCGTCGTCTGCGTGGCGGCCTGCGCGATGTTCGCCGCGATCTGCGGATCGAGCGTAGCGACGGCACTTGCCATGGGTACCATTCTCATCCCGGCCATGATCGACCGGAAATACGACCGTCCCTTCGCACTCGGCGTCACTGCGGCCTCGGGCACTCTGGGCATTCTCATCCCACCCAGCCTTCCGTTGATCCTCTACGCCATCATCGCCGACGAATCGGTGCCGCGCCTGTTCCTGGCAGGCGTCATCCCGGGTTTGATGCAGGCCTCCCTCTTCGTCCTCTATGTGCTGTGGTACGGGCGGCGGAAGAACCTCGCCGCGGAACCCCGGCGCTCGCGCGAGGAATTCCGGCGCATCAACCTCAATGCCATCCCGGCCCTGTCGATGCCGGTTATCATCGCCGTCGGCATCTATGGCGGCTGGGTGACCACCACCGAGACGGCGGCGGTAGCAGCCTTCGTGGCACTTCTCATAAGCCTGTTCTTCTACAAGGGCTTCAAACCCTCAGAGACACTTACGGTCATCGGTGAATCGATCAAGAACGCCGGCACAATCATGATCATCATCGCCACGGCGCTCGCCTTCGGCCACTGGATCACCGAGTCGGGCATTCCCGCCGCACTCGTCCAGTACATCCGCGACAATGGTTTCACTGCCTGGCAGTTCCTGCTGGCCATCAACGTCATGCTGATCATTCTCGGCATGTTTCTCGAGGTGGCCTCGATCCTGCTGATCGCCATGCCGATCCTGATTCCAGTCCTGGGCCCGCTCGGCATCGATCCGGTCCATTTCGCCATTGTCGTCGTCGTGAACATGGAACTGGCGCTGATCACCGCTCCGGTCGGCCTCAATCTCTACGTGCTTGCCACCGTGTCGAACACTCCGCTGAAGACGGTCATCAAGGGCGTCAATCCGTTCCTGATACTGCTGCTCGGGCTGTTGCTCCTCATCACCTACGTTCCGGAAATCAGTCTCTGGCTGCCCCGATTGGTCTATGGCTAAACGGCGCGCCGGCCGGTCGGCTACATGACGGGAGAGCTGCGATGATCAAGGGTCTGCACCACAACGCCTACCGTTGCCGCGATTCCGAGGAGACGCGCCGTTTCTACGAGGAATTTCTCGGCCTGCCACTCGTCCACACACTGAACATCGAGGAAACCAAGACTGGCAGAGACACCAGCGTGCTGCATACTTTCTACCAGCTCGACGATGGATCGTGTCTCGCCTTCTTCGAAGCGCCGGACCGGCCATTCGAATTCAAGGACCAGCATGACTTCGACCTTCACATCGCTCTCGAGGTCTCTGCCGATGCGCTCGAGACGATGCTGGCCAAGGGAAAGGCCGAAGGACGCGAAGTCCGTGGCGTCTCCGACCATCGGTTCATTCGCTCGATCTACTTCCGCGATCCCAACGGCTACGTGATCGAACTCGCCGCCAAGGTTCCCGGCCGTGAAAGCGACATGGACCCCACGAAGAACCATGCCCGCGACATTCTGAGGCGATGGCAGGCTGCCAAGGGTGCCGGCGCCGCCTAACCCAGCTTCCGGCGGTAAAGCGCGATCAATCGCTCCCAGTGTCGTTCGGCCGCCGACTTGTCGTAGCACCAGCGCTGCGGGAAGGCGAAGCCGTGATGAACTCCGGGATGCACCTCGAGTTCCCCGGCTGCACCAGACTTGTCGAATAGAGCTTTCAGCTCCGCCACCATGGGCAATGGCGCAAGTTCGTCGTGCTCGGCACAGGAGATATAGAGTTCTCCCTTGGCCTTGCCGAGGGTGAGGTGCGGGCTCTCGACCGCATCACTTACCAACCAGGTACCGTAGAATGACGCGGCCGCGGCGATCCTGTCCGGGTAGCGGGCCGCGGCGGCAAGCGCATAGGGGCCGCTCATGCAATAGCCATGGGCGCCCACCGGCCCCTTCCTCACTTCCTTCTGTTGGTCGGCGAAGCCGATCAGGGCAGCAATATCATCCATGACCGGCGGGATGGTCATCTTGCTTCGCACCGCCCGCATGCGCTGATGCTCCTCGCTGCCGTGCTTCAGCACGTCAGGGCCGTATTTGGTGTCGCGCCCTGCGCGATAGTAAAGATTCGGCAGCAGGACGTAGTAGCCGACCGTCGCAAGGCGGCGCGCCATGTCGTGGAGCTCCTCGCGGATACCGGGAGCATCCATCAGGAACAGCACAGCCGGATGGGAAGCATCACGTTCCGGATGGCAAACAAAGGTCTCGATTGCCCCATCCGCGGTGGCAATATCCAGCGTCTTCTCGATCATGTCCGGTCAATTCCTTCTGCTTTGCGGCCATGCCAGCACCTTGCTAGGCTTCGCTCAACAACCAATCCTAGCAAGGGAAGCGATCCGGGAGGACCGTATCATGAGCAATCAATCCAACATCTACGTGGGCGTCGCCGGTTATTTCGGCAAGCCCGACCACCCCGGCCGTATCGGCGTCTTCCGCCGCGGCACGGCAGGCGGCGACTGGCAGCATGTGCTGGGTACCGTCCAGGCCTTCACGGTCTTTGTCCATCCGACGGATCCGGCGACCGTACTTGCCGGCACAAGCGATGGCGTGTGGCGCAGCACCGATGCCGGCTCCACCTTCCGGCGGACCGACTTCCCCGACGCGAAGGCGCAAATCTGGTCCTTCCTCGTCGATTCACGTGACTCCAGGCGCATCTTCGCCGGCGCCTCGCCGATCGGGCTCTATCGCAGTGACGACGGCGGCGCGAGCTGGCACAAGTTGCCCGATCCTGACATGGCCGCGCACTGCAAGGGACCCTTTGCCTCGCGCGTCATGCGACTGGCCCAGCATCCGAAAAGGCCCGACGAGTTCTATGCCGCGCTCGAAATCAATGGGGTCATGCGCAGCACCGATTCAGGCGAAACGTGGTCCGACTGCAGCGCCGGCCTGATCAAGCTCGCTGGCCTGCCGCACCTTCAGAGCAAAATCGTGAGCGACACCACAGCCGAGGGCATGCTCGACAGTCATGCCGTCGCCATAAATCCGGCCGATCCCGACGCCGTGATCGCGGCAATGCGCATGGGCCTGTTTCGCAGCGTCGACCAAGGTCACACCTGGCAGGATATGGAGGTCGGCCGCTTCTCGCCCACCACCTATGGGCGCGACGTCAAGGTCTCCGCCGTTGAGCCCAACACGCTCTATTCGGCGCTGAGCGTGGCGGCTTCCAGTCATGATGGCGGGCTCTACCGCAGCGACGATGGCGGTCAAAGCTGGAAGCGTTTCGACAAGGTCCAGGTTCACGGCACCATCATGTCGGTCGCCCTGCATCCCCACGATGCCGCACAGGTCTATATCGGGGCACGCTACGATGGTGAGGTGTTCGGCACCCAGGACGCCGGCAAGACATGGCAGGCCATGCCGCTCCCCGGCGAGGTCCAGCACATCTATTCGGTGACCTGCGGCTAGTGCCGCACCGTCCGCTGAGTAAGCTGTAAACTACGCTGGGGCCACGGCTCGCCATACAGGTCGCGGCCATGATCGGTTCACCATCGGTGTGCCCAACTGTCATGGGCCTGGAGCGGCGCCACCGGCGCGCCTTTCTACTCACCCTACACTGGCTTCCATATCGAACTGTCGGGAGGCCTCACGGTTCTTGACTATCATGGCGGCTTCAACACCAAGTTGGCCACAGTCGAGATCGGAGATCCTGGCTGCCGTTTCCGCACCGACGTGCGGCTGGCAGGCATGCAGCTCGATTTCATAGACGACGTCGTGCGCGGCGTTGCCGCCTTGCACCCGAAGATCGTGATCCTCGATCCGCCGCATGAAAATTTCACGCCATGATGCGCGTTACCTCGGCGCCCTGGCCGGCCTTCGCCGATGCGGTCCGGGCGCGCTTCCCCGAAATCGCCGTACATGTCACCGAGCCAGGCATCTCGTTCACGGTCAGTCGCTCTGATCCCGAAGCCCTTCCATCAGGCTGATACCCGACGCACGACAAAAAAGGCGGCCCGGAGGCCGCCTTTTCTTTGAAAAGGTGGCCGACCCTGGGGTCGACCGCCAGATCATGTCTGTTCGTTACATCCGCTTCGGCAGCGGAACCTTGGCGGCCGTCAGGGACTTCTCGAGGACCGGAATACCGGCCGCCGTGTTGCCCGCGGCACACTGCGCCATCGCCTCGGGCTCGGGACCCTGGGCCGGAGAGCGCGTGCTGGTCTTGCGGTACAAGGCGCTCAAGGCCGCGCAATAGGCCATGTCATCCTTGGAGCCCATGGCCACCTGGACGACGATTTCGACGCGGCGGTTCTGCGGCTCGCGAACACCATCGGCAGTCTTCACGAGCAGACCCGCTTCACCACGACCGATCGTCGTGATCGCGGTCGCCGGCACGCCCTGCTTGACCAACGCATCCTTGACGCTGTTGGCACGACGCAGCGACAGCGCCATGTTGTAGGCTTCCGGACCCGACGTATCGGTATGGCCGGTTGCGACGACGCGGGCGCCGCCCTTGGTCTTGTAAGCCCCAGCTGCCTGCTGGATCGTGGTCATCGCTTGGGCCGACAGGTTCGAGCGGTCCCAATCGAAGAACACCATGAACGTCGGCGGAGCCACGACCGGCGGCGCTGCTGCCGGCGGCGGCGGCTCGTCGCACGCGCTCAACAAGAACGCAGCGGCGATCACGGCAAACATCGTCTTCATCATGGTCTATATCCCCCAGTTGTTAGTCTCATTGCCCATGATGAAGCACTCTGCGCCTCGCGTAAATAGGCCGATTCCGCATTTTCTGACGCCCCGGCCCCCCGGTTTTGGCGCTGAGCCCCCAGAATTTCAAATCACCAACTACTTTAGCCCAAACAAAGCGTGAACCAGCGTACCAAATCCGCAGCATCGCCAGCTTAGTGGATCTGTCGTCGCACACACGTCCAAGCGGCCGTTTCCGGCTGCCCGGTCCTGTCACCAGCTGCGTAGCCGATCAAATCCAAGGGCATCTTCGACCTCACGTTGAATATCCGCGATCTGCAGAACGCATCTCCACGATTTGCCGATCAGATGTGTGTGTCGTGGCAGATATGGAGATACGGAATGTCATCGGAAGTTCGCCGGTTACGCTTGATGAACTGGCGTTTTTGATCCTTCAATGCTCCGGCCGAACGATTTGACGATGAAGTGCTTGCAGGGCTGGCGAAGGCATCGGCCTGCCGCGACTTGCCGTGCATCATGAAGACACGTGCACAAGTGGACGCGTCAACAGATTTGCCGGGAGCCCTCCCCTTGCCCGGGAGTGGCGTCCCCAGCGGGATTCGAACCCGCGTCGCCGCCGTGAAAGGGCGGTGTCCTAGGCCTCTAGACGATGGGGACGAAGCCGCAAGAGCGGCTGCATGTAGCGGCTCAAGCTCGCAAAATCAAGCAAGCACCGAGCCGGCCGCCGCAGCCGCGTCGTCAATCTGCAGGCGCACAGTTTCGCGGCCGCCGAAGCGGTCGATCCTGAGGGCACCGGCGACATGCAGGATCGGCCGCGCCGGGTCGAGCAGCGCCGGCCCCAGGGCCGACTGGCCGGCACGAAAGGCAATCGCGTCGACCCGACCACGCTCCGCCCCCACCAGGGTGCAGCGAACGTGTCCCTCTCCCACCGGCTGGGCGTAGCTGACGCGGACGCCGGTAAGCGCGAAGCGCGGCAGTGCGTTTCCGGCGCCGAACGGGCCGGCGCGCTCGATCATGCCGACCAGCTCCCGGGTCGCCGCCCCCGGCGAAAGCGCAGCATCGATGCCGAGTTCACGGACCGGCGGCGCTGCGCCGAGCTGTGGAGCGATACGCTCGTCAAGGAACTGAGCGAGACCTGGCAATGCCTCGCGTGTCACGGTCAGTCCCGCGGCCATGGCATGGCCGCCACCATTCACCAGCAGGCCGGCCTGACGCGCCGCGATCACCGCCGCGCCGAGATCGACACCGCGCACCGAGCGACCCGAACCCTTGCCGAGATCGCCGTCGAGCCCGATCACGAAGGCCGGCCGGCCATAGCGCTCGACCAGGCGGCTGGCGACGATACCGATCACGCCGACGTGCCAGCCGTCGCTCTCGACCACCAGCGCCGCCGGCAGGCCCTTGCGGTCCGGCCCATAGAGCCCTTCGACGCGGGAAATCGCCTGATCGAGCACCTCGCGTTCGATGGCGCGACGCTCGGCATTGAATTCATCGAGCCGCAGCGCCAGTGCGCCGACTTCATGCGGGTCGTCGCTCGACAGCAAGCGCGCGCCCAGGTCGGCCTGTCCGACACGGCCGCCAGCATTGACTCTCGGCCCGAGCAGGAACCCCAGATGATACGCACCTGGCGGCTCCTTGAGGCGCGCGACGTCGGCCAGGGCGGCAAGCCCAGGATTGCGGCGCGCCGCCATGACCTTCAGACCATGGCATACCAGCGCGCGATTGACGCCGGTGAGCGGCACGACATCGCACACAGTGCCCAGCGCCACGAGATCGAGCCATTGGCGCAAGTCAGGTTCGGGGCGCCCTCCGTTGCCGGCCGTGTCGTACCAGCCGGCCTCGCGCAGAGCGCGATTGACGCCGACCGCGAGCAGGAAAGCCACACCGACCGCCGCCATCTGCTTGTGCGGGCTGGCGTCGTCGATCCGGTTGGGGTCGACCACGGCGATGGCTTCGGGCAACGCGATCTCGGCCATGTGGTGGTCGATAACGATGGTGTCGAGCCCTGCCCGCTTGGCCTCCGCCAGGGGTTCGAAGGCGGTAATGCCGCAATCGACCGTGACCACGACCGCCGCGCCCTCGGCCTTGATCTTCAGCAGTGCCGCCGTGTTGGGACCGTAGCCTTCCTTGCGGCGGTCGGGGATGTAGACGCCAATGTTTCCGTCGACGCTGCGGAAGAAGCGCAGCAGCAATGCCGACGACGTTGCACCGTCGACATCATAGTCGCCGAACACGACGATGCGTTCGCCGCCCTGAACCGCGCGCACAAGCCGTGCGACGGCTGTATCCATGTCCTTGAGGTGCAGCGGATCCGGCAAAAAGCGGCGAAGCGTCGGTTCGAGGAAATCCGGAACCGCGTCGAGTTCGATATCGCGTGCCGCCAGCAGCCGCGCCACGGCATCGGGCAGGCCGTGACGCTGGGCGATTGCCAGTGCGGCGCGCTCATCGGCCAGTCGCGCAGCCCAGCGCCGTCCGGTCAATGACCGTTCGACACCGAGAAATGCCGTTCGATCCGCGCGCGGGCGGTGTAAATTGTCGGGTGTCAGCATGGGCGTCACCCTAGCTCAAACTTCTGTGGACGGGAGCCGGATTGTGGAGAAGACCAAGCGATCCAGCGTGCTCCTGGCGTTCCTTTGCCTGTTCCTCTGGAGCGCAACACCAGGCTACGGCCAGAACACCAAGGACTGGTTCACCGGCCTGCCGCGCGAGCGCATGCCCGTGAAGGCCTGGCCGGAGGGTAAGAAGGTAGCGGTCTGCTTCGTGCTCTACGTCGAGGTCTGGGGACAAGGCCAGGGGCCCACCTTCCGGCCGGACATGATCGGCCGGAAGCCCGATCTCGTCGATGAGTCGTTCCGCCAATATGCCATCGAATGGGGCGTGCCCCGTGTCGGGCGCCTGTTCGAAGAACAAGGGCTTCCTCTCAGCATCGCGCTCAATGCGCAATTCCCGCAACAACACGCTGACGTCTGGAAGCGGTTTCGGGCCTCGATGCCGCACGCTCCGATCCTAGCGCACGGCATGAACAACTCGACCGAGCTACTGCCGCTGGAGAGCGGCCTCGATGCGCAAAAGCTCTACATTCGCCGCACGCTCGACATGATCGAAAAGAGTACCGGCGTGCGTTCGCGCGGATGGTCGAGCCCGAGCGTCTATCCCAACGCCGACACTTTCACCGCCACGGCCGCCGAAGGCATCCGCTACACGCTCGACAGTATGGATTCCGACGTCCTCTCGCGGCTCGTCACGCCCTCCGGCCCATCGGTTCTAATCCCCTATCCGACTGTGACCGTCGATATGGGACAATATCTGACGCGATCGAAATCGCCGGAAGACCTTGAGCGTATCTGGATCGACTACGTCACCGAGCTGGCGCAAGAGGCCGAGGCCGACCCCGATCGCGCCGCCACCATCGTGGCCATCGGCATCCACCCCTTCGTTGTCGGCACTCCCGCCGGAGCAGCTTCCCTGCGTCGCGTTCTCGAGAACTTCAAGGACCAGAAACTTGTCTGGGTAACAGACGTCGAAGCGGCACTGCAGGCTGCCGGCGAGAAGTTCTAGAGTGCCCAGCCCGGGGCGTTCACGCCCAGCTTGGCAGGCCGGTCTTGATCGAGAAATTGTGGCTGGCCGAGATCCAGCGCACCGTGCCGGTCTTGGAGCGCATGACGATCGAATGCGTTTCCGCGCCGTTGTGAAAGCGGCGAACGCCCTTCAGCATCGATCCCGACGTGACGCCTGTTGCAGCGAACATGACGTCGCCCTTGGCCATGTCGGTCATCGAATACTTGCGGTTGAGATCGGTAATGCCCCATTTGCGGGCACGCGCCTTTTCGTCGTCGTTGCGGAACAACAGCCGGCCCTGGATCTGACCGCCGATGGCACGCAGCGCCGCTGCGGCCAGCACGCCCTCCGGCGCGCCCCCTGAGCCCATGTATATGTCGATGCCCGAATCGCCGGTCGAGGTGGCGATCACGCCCGACACGTCGCCGTCGCCGATCAGCATAATGCGGGCACCTGCCTCGCGGACCTTGGCGATCAGCTCCGAATGGCGCGGCCGGTCGAGGATGCAGACCACGAGATCGGCCACTTCGACCTTCTTGGCCTTTGCGAGTTCGTTGAGGTTCTGCTTGGCCGTCTTGTCGAGGTCGACGATACCGTCCGGCAGGCCGCCGCCAACGGCGATCTTGTCCATGTAGACATCGGGTGCGTTGAGGAAGCCGCCATGCTCGGCCATGGCGATGACGGCAAGCGCATTGGGCAGCCCCTTGGCGGTGATGGTCGTGCCTTCCAGCGGATCGAGGGCGATATCGATCCGGGGCCCGCGGCCCAGCCCGACCTTTTCGCCGATGAACAGCATGGGCGCCTCATCGCGCTCGCCCTCGCCGATTACAACGGTGCCTTCGATATTGAGGAAATTGAGCGTCGTGCGCATCGCATCGACGGCGGCCTGATCCGCCATCTTCTCGTCGCCGCGGCCCATCAGCTTGGATGCCGCCAGCGCCGCCGCTTCGGTAACGCGCACGACTTCCAGCGCCAGATTGCGGTCCATCTTGTCTTCTTCGGCCATCGCTTCCTCCGTCGGCGTCTGAATGCGCCGTCCAATCTAAAACGTCTCGATCCTGATCAGGCAGGGATCTTCTGCGACCGCCTTCAGTTTCGCGATCCGCGCGAGCGCACGGCGCATTGCCGCCTCTTCCGTCTCATGCGTGGTCAACACCACCGGCACGTCACCCGATTGCGAGCGGCCGCGCTGCAGCATCGATTCCAGTGAGATGCGCTCCTTGGCCAGCGCTCCCGACACCGCCGAGATCACACCGGGCCTGTCCTGTACCATCAGGCGCATGTAGTAGGCGCCGACGTGACGGGCCATCGGCGAGGCTGGCCGGGCGGCAAGCCTGGCGGCCGGCACGACGAAGGCCGGCATGTGGCGGCCGCGCGCGACATCGACCAAGTCGGCGACCACCGCCGAGGCGGTCGGCCCCTGGCCGGCGCCACGCCCCTGGAACATCGTGGTACCGACAAAATCGCCCTCGACCACCACGGCATTGAACACGCCCTCGATGTGGGCGATCGGTGCTGCGAGCGGCACCATGCATGGGTGCACGCGCTGCTCGATACCGTGCCTGGTTTCGCGGGCGAGCCCCAGCAACTTGATCCGGTAGCCGAGTTCTTCGGCGAACTCGATGTCCATTGCGGTGACGTGCCGGATTCCCTCGACGTGAATGCCGGGGAAATTCACCTTGGCACCGAACGCGGCGCCGGTCAGCACGGCCAGCTTGTGGGCGGCGTCGATGCCGTCGACGTCGAAGCTCGGATCGGCCTCGGCATAGCCAGCGGCCTGAGCCTCCGCCAGCACGACCTCGAAATCGCGGCCGGTCTCGCGCATCGTCGTCAGGATGTAATTGCAGGTCCCGTTGAGGATGCCGTAGAGCCGGCCGACCTTGTTGCCGACCAGGCCCTCGCGCAGCGCCTTGATGATCGGGATGCCGCCGGCGACGGCCGCCTCGAAAGCGAGAATGCGATCCTTCTTCTCCGCCGCGGCCGCGAGCTCGGTGCCATGCAGGGCGAGCAATGCCTTGTTGGCGGTGACGACGTGCTTGCCTGACGCCAGCGCCTTCTGGACCAGCCGGCGGGCGACGCCGCTGCTGCCACCGATCAGTTCGACGACGACGTCGATATCGGAGGCTGACGCCAGCGCCAGAGGGTCCTTTTCCCAGCGCACACCGGACACGTCGATATCGCGCTTCCTGGTGCGGGAGCGTGCGCTTACGGCCACCAGCTTCAGCGGCCGGCCGCCGCGCAACGACAACAGCCGGCCATGTTCGGCCAGCAACTTGACGACGCCGGCGCCTACAGTGCCGAGGCCAGCGATGCCTATTCTGAGAGGGGATTTCATGGGCGCCTGATACGACAGGTTGTGGCTAGGCGCGAGCCTTGATCGGCGTGATGTTGTCCCCAACGCCGCGCAGATAAAGATCGATCGACCTCGCAGGATCGGCGATCACCTGGCGAATGCTGCGCACCGCCTGGCGAATGCGATGCTTGTTTTCGACCAGAGCGATGCGGACGTGGGCATCGCCGTGCTCGCCGAAGCCGATGCCCGGCGAGACCGCGACGTTGGCCTGGGTAAGCAGCAGCTTGGAGAAGGCGAGCGAGCCCAGTTCGGCGAATTCCTTGGGGATCGGCGCCCAGGCGAACATGCTGGCCGATGGCGCCGGCAGGTTCCAGCCCGCGGCGACAAGCCCTTCCATCAGGACGTCGCGTCGCTCCTTGTAGGTGTTGCGTGCCTCGGCAACGCACTCCTGCGGGCCATTGAGCGCAGCCGTCGCCGCCACCTGGATCGGCGTGAAAGCGCCATAATCGAGGTAGGACTTGATGCGCGTGAGCGCAGTGATCAGCGTCTTGTTTCCGGCCGCGAAGCCGATGCGCCAGCCTGCCATCGAGTAGGTCTTGCTCATCGAGGTGAATTCGACGGCGATGTCGCGCGCGCCCGGCACCTGCAGTACCGACGGCGGCGGCACCCCGTCGAAATAGATCTCGGCATAGGCAAGGTCCGAGAGAATCCATATGCCGTGACGTTTGCAGAAATCGACGACCGCGGCATAAAAGTCGAGGTCGACGACCTGGGCAGTAGGGTTCGACGGATAGTTCAGCACCAGCGCCAGCGGCTTGGGTACCGTGTGCCGTACCGAACGCTCGAGTGCCGGCAGGAATTCATCGATCGAGGTGCTGCCGGGTACCGCGATGTGGCGCACCGAGCCGCCGGCGATGATGAAACCGTAGGGATGGATCGGGTAGCTTGGATTGGGCACCAGCACGATGTCGCCGGGCGACGTAATCGCCTGGGCGAGGTTGGCCAGCCCCTCCTTCGACCCAAGCGTGACGATGATCTCGCTCTCGGGATCGAGCTCGACGTTGAAACGACGCGCATAGTAGGCAGCCTGCGCCTTGCGCAGGCCGGGAATGCCGCGCGACGCCGAATAGCCGTGGGCGCGAGGGTTGGCAGCAGCTTCCGCCAGCTTCGCCACGATGTGCGGCGCCGTTGGCAAATCGGGATTGCCCATGCCGAGATCGATCACGTCCTGGCCGGCGCCGCGGGCCCGTGCCTTCATGGCATTCACTTCCGCGAACACATAGGGCGGCAGGCGCTTCAGCCGGTGGAATTCCGAGTCGTCCATCGTGGTCTTCCTTGGCGGCCTAGAAGTCGATGAAGACTTCGGCCTGCCGGTTGGCGGCGATGCCGCAGGCGGTGTTGGTTCCGTAGACGGGTTCGTCGTCCGAAGTCGCCTCGGCGGTGTGTGCCGGCACACCGCCGTCGAACGTGTCCAGTCGTCGCTGCATCGTCGCTACCCGCTTGAAATCCAGCCTGCCCGCCATGTTTAGCGGAGGCCAAGAGGAAAATTGACCCATCTGTTGTCGCAGCCTACCTATGGGAAGGTTGGCCCACCCGGGAAAACATACACTAGGTATGGTGCCGGGACATTGAAAGTACCGCAAGAAACGCCATAAAGGCAATGATTCAGAAGGGGAAACGCATGTCGGAGACGCCCACCCCCGCTGCTCTTTCCGGAATGTCGCCCGCCGAAGCCGAGAAGATGCGGGCCGCTTTCACGAGTATCGCCGAGCGCAGCCAGAAGCTGCTGCAGGACTTTGCCGTCAACTACAAGGCCGACGGATCGCAACCTGCGGACCCGCTCCATCTCACCCAGACGTTCATGGATTTCACGGCCAAGATGCTGGCCGATCCCAATCGCCTCGTCCAAGCCCAGATGGAACTGTGGCAGCAGTACATGAAGCTGTGGCAGCTCACCGCCCAGCGCATGATGGGCCAGAAGGTCGAGCCGCTCGCCGAACCCGCCAAGGGCGACAAACGCTTCAACGATCCGGCATGGAAAGACGAAGTCGTCTTCGACTACCTCAAGCAATCCTATCTTCTGACGGCGCGCTGGCTGCAAGGCACGGTCAAGGAAGTCGAAGGTATCGACGACAAGACCGCCCAAAAGGTCGATTTCTACACCCGGCAATTCATCGACGCCGTGTCGCCCTCAAACTTCGCGCTGACCAATCCGCAGGTCGTGAAGGCCACCGTCGAGTCCAAGGGCGAGAATCTCCTGAAGGGTCTGCAGAATCTTCTGACCGATCTCGAACGCGGCAAGGGCAAGCTGGCGATCCGCCAGACCGACATGAACGCTTTCAAGGTCGGCGAGAACGTCGCCACATCACCCGGCAAGGTCGTGTACCAGAACGACCTGATGCAGCTCATCCAGTACGCACCGACGACCGCCGAGGTCTACACCGTGCCGCTGCTGATCGTGCCGCCATGGATCAACAAGTTCTACATCCTCGATCTCAAACCCGAGAATTCGTTCATCAGGTGGGCGACCGGGCAAGGCTACACGGTGTTCGTGATCTCGTGGGTCAATCCCGACGAGCACCTCACCGGACTGGTGTTCGACGACTACATGAAACTCGGCCCCCTTGCTGCCCTCGGTGCGATCGAGCAGGCGACCGGCCAGCGTCAGGTCTCGGCGATCGGCTATTGCATCGGCGGCACGCTGATGGCCACGACGCTTGCCTACATGGCGGCGCGGGACGACGACCGCATCGTCGCCTGCACTTTCTTTACCGCTCAGGTCGACTTCACCGAACCGGGCGAGCTTGGCGTGTTCATCGACGAAGATCAGCTCGCCAGCATCGAGGAGATGATGTCGAAGAAGGGCTACCTCGAAGCCGGCGACATGGCGACGACCTTCAACCTGCTGCGCGCCAACGATCTCATCTGGTCGTTCGTCGTGAACAACTACCTGATGGGCAAGGACCCCTTCCCTTTCGACCTGCTGTACTGGAATGCCGATGCCACGCGCATGCCGGCCGCGCTGCACAGCTACTACCTGCGCAACATGTACCAGAGCAATCTGCTGTGCCGCCCGGGTGGCATCGTCATCGACAACGTGCCGATCGATCTCCGAAAGATCGCGATCCCCGTCTACATCCAGGCCGGCAAGGAGGACCACATCGCGCCGGCCCGCTCGGTCTACAAGGCGACCCAGCTCTACAGCGGACCGGTTCGCTTCATGCTGGCCGGCTCCGGCCACATCGCCGGCGTCGTCAATCCGCCAAGCGCCAAGAAATACCAGCACTGGCTGAACGACACGACCACGAACCCGCCGACGCTGGCCGAGTGGCAGGCCGGCGCCAAGGAGCACCCCGGCTCGTGGTGGCACGACTGGGACCGGTGGCTGTCGGAGAAATCCGGTCCCAAGGTGCCGGCGCGCAACCCCGGTGATGGCGCCCTGCCGGCGATCGAGGATGCGCCGGGTTCCTATGTGAAGGTGCGCGTGGTCGAGTGACGACCCGAGGCGGCCGGCTCTATTGCGCGGAAGGGACGGCGAGTTTTTCTGCGTCAGCAGGTCTTCCATTGTCTTGATGCCCTGGTCGTAGCGCCCCCGATCGCAATCGATTCCAGCTCCAATTCGAGTCATGTTGCGGGCGCCGTCGGAATTTTCACTGCGGCTCGCCCCATAGCGGTCGTAATACTCGATCAGCTCGGCGCATCGGACTTTTGGGTCGGACGTCGTTTGAGCAAGCGCACGGCCCGCTGTGTCCGCGTCAAGGAAAGTGACGATCACGCAGACCATGAAGGTTGCGGGCAGGCGCATGTCGATCTCCGCCGCCAGTCCGTTGCGGCGCGCCATGCGCCACAGCTGCATATTGGCGTTGCTTCTCTACCCCTACTCGGCCGCCTTCACGGTCTCGCCACAATAGACTTGTGCCAGCCGGACGTAGCCGGCGGCGGAGCGCCGGAACGACTCCAGGTCCTTCTCGGAGATGTCGCGCATTTTCACCGCCGGATTGCCGGCCCACAGCTCGCCCTTGCGCACGATCTTGCGCGGCGTGACAACGGCGCCCGCCGCCACCATGGCACCGCTCTCGACGACGGCTTCGTCGAGCACGGTCGAGTGCATGCCGATGAAGGCGTCGTCCTGCACCTCACAGGCATGAAGCAGTGCAAGATGGCCGACCGTGACGTTGCGTCCGACCACGGTGCCGACGCCGCGCGAGGCGATATGGATCACCACGCCATCCTGGATGTTGGAATTGTCGCCGATCCGGATGCCGGGCCCGTCGCCGCGCAACACGGCGCCGAACCAGATGCCGCAGTTGGCACCGATCTCGACATCGCCGATCAGCGTGGCATTGGCCGCGATGAAGGCCGACTTGTCGATCTTCGGCACGAAGCCGTTGAACGGAACGATGAGACCGGACATCGGATCGCCTCCCGACATAAACGAAGGGCGCCTTGCGGCGCCCTTCGAGGATAGTCCAATCGCCGGATTAGCGCTTGGAGAACTGGAAGCGTGCGCGGGCGCCGGCGCGGCCGTACTTCTTGCGCTCGACCACGCGGCTATCGCGGGTGAGGAAGCCGTTGGCCTTGATGGGGCCGCGCAGGCCTGGCTCGAACTTGGTCAGCGCCTGCGAGATGCCGTGACGCACCGCGCCCGCCTGGCCCGACAGGCCGCCGCCGGAAACGGTGGCAACCACGTCGAACTGGCCGCCGCGCTCGGAAACGTCGAACGGCTGCTGGATCATCATGCGCTGGGTCGGGCGCGCGAAGTAGATCGTCTGGTCGCGGCCGTTGATGGTGATCTTGCCGGTGCCGAGCTTAACCCAGACCCGGGCGACGGCGTTCTTGCGCCGGCCCGTGGCATAGGCACGGCCCTGGGCGTCGACCTGCTTTTCGCGCGCCGGCGCCGCGGCCTGGTCGTCACCCACCGGCACCTTCTTCAGTTCGGCAAAAGTCGAAAGTTCAGTAGCCATGTCAGCCGATCCTCGAATTCTTGCGGTTCATAGCGGCAACGTCGAGCTTCTCAGGCTGCTGCGCCTCCTGCTCGTGCTTCGGTCCCGCGTAGACCCGCAGGTTTTTCATCTGCGCCCGGCCGAGCGGTCCGCGCGTGATCATCCGCTCGACGGCCTTGACCAGGACCCGCTCCGGAAAGCGGCCTTCGAGGCGCTTGCCCAGGGTCTCACCCTTGATGCCGCCGGGATGGCCGGTGTGCCAGTAGAAGACCTCGCGCTCGGCCTTACGGCCGGTCAGGCGGACCTTCTCGGCGTTGATGACGACGACGTTGTCGCCGCAATCGATGTGCGGCGTGAAGGTCGGCTTGTGCTTGCCGCGCAGGCGCATGGCGATGATCGAGGCGAGCCGGCCGAGCACCAGCCCGTCGGCATCGATCAGCAGCCACTTCTTCTGCACGTCGGCAGTCTTGGTGCTGGGAGTCTGGTTGGTAATGAGGGCGTGCATGGTTCTTTCTTCCAATGAGCGCGCGCTTATGGGCGCCACCGCGAGCCCTGTCAAGGGACGCTGGATATCCCAAATAAATCAATAACTTGAACTAGCGGTAAAATAATACCGCATCCTATCTCCTTGATGGAATGGCGTAAGTTACCGTTGCATGGGCTACGGGCTCATCCTTGCCCGCACTCCAGATCGTGAAATCGCCGACCGCCAGCGTCTTGCCGAGTTTCAGCAGCCGGCCCTCGCCGATCAGCGCGGCAGGCTCGGGCTTGCGCATGAAGTTGATGTTGAGATTGGTCGTGACCGCCAGCGCCACCGGCCCGAGCTGCCCCAGAATCAAAAGGTGGAAGCCGCAATCGACCAGCCACATCAG
>ERZ890510.1130-NODE-1130-length-18378-cov-8.698848_pt1 | contig 18378 bp, 10 predicted proteins | sample MGYA00521265_ERZ890510 | MGnify/ENA primary metagenome ERZ890510 (study PRJEB32303, sample SAMEA104408624) | aquatic metagenome | biome: Brackish water; feature: Chemocline; material: water | place: Baltic Sea | collected 2014-10-26T21:54:00 | depth 110 m ...
TTTGCGTACAACATACTTCTTCTCGATGTGTCCGTCAAACTATAGCAACTTCAATGTTCCTGCAAATCAATTTATTACCGTTAATGAAATTGATTATATATTACCAGAACGCATTGCTTATGACATGACTATTACTGGTTCACAGACCATTGTAGGTCAAACAGTTATTGAAGTTGGGGCAACACTTTACGTAGAAGCTGGAACAACTCTGAAATTTGGAGAGGGAGCCTCGTTAACTGTTTTGGGTTCTCTCGAATTACTTGGTAGCTCACATGCTCCAATTACACTTCAAAGTATCTTATCAAATCCTGAACAAGGATCTTGGCTAGGTATTATTGTGGAGAATAGTGGCAGTATATATAGTAGATATGCAAATATTCAAGATGCCTTATGGGGTATTTATATTGAAGGTGCCTTAACATATGGGGATGTGCAAGAAACAACCTTTACAAACTGTACTTATGGTTATAATGTAAGCCATAAGGACAATTTGAGTATTGAGAATAACACCTTTTCAGATAATGAAATCAATATTCACCTCAAATATAGTGATATTTCAATAAGGGATAATCAAATAGGAGATGCTTCTTATGGCATCTATGCATACTATTCAAACTTTGTTACAAAAAACAATGAAATCCATAACAATAATAAAAGAGGTATCTTTCTTAATAATAGTCACCCAATACTAGAGAGAAATGATATTTCAGGTTCTGAGTACGGAATACATTGTAGTGGGTATAGCCACCCACTTTTAGCAACAGCAAGGATGCCAGGTGACAATGATGTAAATAATTATATCCATGACAATGAGTATGGAGTGTATAATGAATCGACCTCTGGACCCGAACTAGGGCTATACAAAGATAAGGGTGTAATTTATGGTGGTTTCAACTTTTTAGAACTAAACACAAACTATGATGTATACAATACCTCAGCAGTAGCAGAGATATATGCTCAGGTAAATTGGTGGGGTAAATTTCCAATAGTTACACCAGATATTGATGTCGAATATCCAGCGGAAGTTGTTATGGGGAGTGGTCCTGGTGCGTTACCAAAACATACATCAACTTCTGACGAAATTACTGAATTATATGCACAAGGCATATCTCTAGAACTTGATTCATTATACGCAGATGCTATATTGACTTTTGATTCCGTAATTACCCAAGCTCCTCAAGATGAAATCTTTTTAAAAGCATTGGCTGGCATTCAACGGTGCTACTCTTCAACTACTATTGAGAATGGGTTGTTAAATCATTTAAACTCATATGTAATAACTTATCCTGAATCCTTTGTTGGTTTTTTATCGCTTTATTTTTATGCAGGAGAGCTTGCAAAGCAAGGTGATTTAGAAGGAGCTGTAGTCAAATATGAGGAATGCCTCACAATCTTTCAAAATCTGGAAGAGGCTGATGAAGAAGAAGCATGGACACTTTTTAACATAGCACAAGTATATGAAGCTTTAGCTGAATTAGAGGAAGGTCTTGGTAAGAGAACGGAGCTTTTAGCAAAAGTAGCTGCCATATATGAAACTATTCTATTAGACTATCCAAGTTCAGAAGCTTCTATGGTGATAAGGGAGCTGTTAAACTTACCTGAAAGAGAAATAGTTCGCATAGTAGTACCTACAGAATTTAAGCTCAACTCCCCCTACCCTAATCCTTTCAATCCAAGTGTCACTATCCCCTATGACCTCGCTGAAACGTCTGATTTTAGTGTGGTTATCTATGACATACTAGGTCGTGAAGTATGGTCTCACAAACAGGTAGGACAAATGGCGGGAAATTATTCCATTGTTTGGAACGGAATGAACCAGGCGGGACAACTTGCTGCAAGTGGACTCTATCTTATCCGCTTTACGTCTCCTGAATATACAGGAACACAGAAAGCCTTATTGTTGAGATAAAACTTAGATAAAGTAGTCAAAACAAAAGAAGCCTCTGAATGTCAGAGGCTTCTTTTGTTTTGAGCTCTTATTTGTGTTCCAAACGATGAGGAGAACTCTGATTTACCAAAGTACAGAAGAAGTGTTGCTTATCTGGTCTAAAGGAACTGATTATAAAGAGAAATTAGTAGTGGTTATTGGAAAAAGAGAGTGTCCAGACCGTGCCATTCTCATTCAGTCAATCCCCAGCGCGTTCTTCATTTTTTTCATTGGTATTTTTACCTCATCCATATAGTTTCACGGGCTTTTTACAACATAGAATTATGGAGATTGACTGAATGAGAAAAGCTGTTGTAGCGTTGGGCGGAAATGCGATTTCCCCTATTGATCAAGTTGATTCGATTCCGCACCAATTTAGTCAAACGCGGAAAAGTCTTAACGCAATTATAGAACTAATAAAAAATGATATTATTCCCGTTATTTCACACGGAAATGGTCCGCAAGTTGGCAATGCAGCGCTTCGAACAGAGCTAACACCAGACCTCCCCTATTTGCCTTTAGGCATTAACGTCGCTGATACTGAAGGCGGGATGGGATATATGATTGAGCAATCCTTGCTTAATCGGATGAAGCAGGAAAATATTCACAAAAGAGTCGTTACCTTGGTCACACAAGTCATTGTCGATCAAAATGATCCTTCCGTTTTAAATCCAGAAAAATATGTCGGTCAAGCCTTGTCAAAAGAGATTGCATTCGAGAAAAAAGCAAAATTTAATTGGACGATTAAAGAACTCCCAAACGGCAAATGGCGACGCGTTGTACCCTCTCCCCAACCCATTGATGTTGTCAATAGCGAGATTATTAAACTCCTGGTTGAAGCGGGTCATATCGTTATCGCGGGAGGCGGCGGTGGCATCCCCACCTATTATGATGAGAATGGACTCCTTGAAGGTATGGATGCCGTTATTGACAAAGATAAAGCTTCGGCACTTATTGGGAATCAAATCGAAGCCGAACTTCTCTATATTTTAACGGGAGTCGCAAAAGTTCAACTCGATTTTGGAAAGCCAAATGCTCGATTTCTGGATAGAATGACAGTATCCGAAGCAGAGCAATATTTAAAAGAGGGTCAATTTCCACCTGGAAACATGGGTCCCAAAATTCAAGCTTCCATTCAATTTTTAAAAAATGGTGGACAAAAAGTTATCATTACAGACATTGATAGTATCTCTTCGGGATTTTCCGAAGATTTGGGCACAATCATTGTTAATGATTAAATATGTTAATATGTCACGCAAGAACTAACCAGATACAAAGAGGAAAATATGAAAATCCATGAGTATCAAGCGAAAGAAATTTTTCGCAAATTTAATGTCCCTGTCCCCGATGGTGGCGTTGCGTTTTCAGTAGATGAGGCTGTAGAAGTAGCCAAATCTCTAGGTACAAAAGTATGTGTCGTAAAGGCACAAATCCATGCAGGTGGACGTGGCATGGGTGGCGGTGTAAAAATCGCCAAATCTATTGACGAAGTTCGAACATACGCCAATCAAATTTTAGGAATGACTTTGGTTACGCATCAAACCGGTCCCGAAGGCAAACTCGTTCAACGTCTTCTTGTTGAGCAAGGTGTTGATATTAAGCGCGAACTTTATCTCGGTATCGTCATGGACAGAGCTGTTGGTAAATTTGTCATGATGGTATCTGAAGAAGGTGGAATGGAGATTGAGAAAGTCGCCGCAGAAACACCTGAAAAAATTATTAAAGAATGGATTGAACCTGGCATAGGTTTACAAGGTTTCCAAGCTCGTAAACTAGCTTATGCATTAGGTTTAGAAGGCAATCAAGTAAAATCAGCTGTGAAATTTATGTTCGCATTGTGGAAAGTTTTTGACGCCACAGATGCATCCTTAGCCGAGATAAATCCTCTCGTGGTTACGGGCGATGGCAATGTCATGGCACTTGATGCAAAAATGAATTTTGATGACAATGCAATGTATCGTCATAAAGACATTTTAGAATATCGCGACCTGACAGAAGAAGAGCCATCTGAAGTTGAAGCTTCGAAATACAATTTGAATTATATCAAATTAGATGGCAATGTTGGATGTATGGTGAACGGCGCAGGCCTTGCAATGGGTACCATGGATATTATTAAACTTCATGGTGGAGAGCCAGCCAACTTTTTGGATGTCGGTGGCGTTGCAAATGCCGAAACTGTCGCAAATGGTTTTCGCATTATTATGAGCGATCCGAACGTAAAAGCCATCCTCATTAATATTTTTGGCGGTATTGTACGTTGTGACCGCGTTGCGCAAGGTGTTATAGATGCATTAACTCAAGTTAAAGTTGAAATACCTGTTGTTGTTAGACTTGCTGGAACCAATGCGAAAGAAGCCGCCGTTTTACTTAATAATTCTGATTTAGATTTTATTGTCGCTGAGTCGCTTGAAGAAGCCGCTATTAAAGTGACGGATGCGGTAAAGGAGTAAATAATGATTTTACTAAATAAAGATACGCGCCTTATCGTACAAGGGATTACAGGCAGCGAAGGTACTTTTCATACGACCCAAATGTTGGAATATGGAACAAATGTCGTTGCAGGTGTAACACCAGGAAAAGGCGGTCAAAAGGCATCAACTGGCACACCTGTTTTTGATACTGTTAAAGAGGCAGCTCTTGCCACAAATGCGAATGCTTCGGTTATTTTCGTGCCCCCTCCATTTGCCGCTGATGCAATTATGGAAGCCGTGGATGCGGAACTCGATCTCGTCATTTGCATTACTGAAGGCATCCCAACAAAAGATATGATTACCGTCAATTCTTATATGAAAGGTAAAAAAACTCGCCTTGTCGGACCCAATTGTCCTGGTGTCATTAGCCCAGGAGCTGGAAAGATTGGTATTATGCCAGGATTCATCCACAAAAAAGGAAATGTAGGTGTCATTAGCCGAAGCGGAACATTGACCTATGAAGCAGTGCATCAATTAACATCCCGCGGTATTGGTCAATCCACATGTATCGGAATTGGTGGTGATCCTATTATTGGCTCATCGTTTATTGATTTACTCAAATTATTTAATGAAGACGAAGGTACCGATGCCGTTGTAATGATTGGCGAAATCGGTGGAAATGCTGAAGAAGAAGCCGCACTTTGGGCTCAAAAGAATTTCACAAAGCCAATCGTTTCATTTATTGCTGGACAAACTGCTCCTCCTGGACGTCGCATGGGTCATGCCGGTGCTATTATCGCAGGTGGAAAAGGTACGGCATCTGAAAAAATGGCTGCGCTTAGGGCCGCTGGAATCCATGTAACTGAAAGTCCTGCCGGTATTGGCGAACTTATCGAAAAAGTTTTAACAAAATAATAGGAAGGTCATTTTTTTGAATAATTTAACATTTGCAATGGTAAAGCCTGACGCAGTTGCATCAGGTAAATTAGGTAAAGTTCTGGATGCAACGCTTGCAGCAGGCTTCATAATGCTGGGTGGAAAATTAACTCGATTGACAAAAGTACAAGCTCAAGCCTTTTATGCAGTCCATAAGGAACGCCCTTTCTATGGCGAACTCGTTGACTTCATGACAAGTGGAAAAACATTCGTTATGGCTCTTGAACGGGAAAATGCTGTTCAAGCATGGCGAGATACAATCGGAGCAACTGATCCTGCAGAAGCCGCCGAAGGAACGATTCGGAAACTGTATGCGGAAGATAAGGGTCGTAATGCTGTCCATGGTTCAGATTCAGATGAAAATGCGCAAAAAGAAATTGCTTTTTTCTTCTCCGATGTTGAACTTATCAGCAATCAAGACTAAGCAGTAATTGCTAGAGAGGTAGAGAATGTCCTTAAAAAAATTATTACCCATTATACTAACTGTTATCCTTGCAGTGGCTTTGAACTCATGCAACATATATAATTCCTATTTTGGACGAGTGGAGGTTGCTCTGGGGCAAATCATTTCACCTGCTGAAGCAGCTAGTGACGGTCACGTTTTATGGACATTCTCTAACCTTCCAGAATCGAGTAAATTGCTTGGATTTGTACCGAATGATAGCTCGATTGCGGTTTCTTTTAAACCTGATGTTATAGGAAAATATGATGTCCTGTTAACGATGGGAACGGGGAAAGACGCTACGGAGATTTCTTATTTTTATACGGTTGTAGAAAATCCAAATGGAACAGAAGATGGGGATGCTACTCCTCCAGAAATGATGTCGGACAATACTGCGGATACGTCCTCACCAAATGCTGATTTAAAAAATAATGACAGTAATGATTATTTTAAACAGCAAGGAATTGAACGATCCTATATGGATAAATTGGTTGTAGATGGAAATGGTGATTCTAGCGCAAAGGCAACACCTTCTGTTAAAAAGAAGAAGTCCGTAAAGAAAGAACAGCCAGCTAAAAAGAAATCCATTGCGTCTCAAAAGAAGCAAACCAAAAAATCCAATGGCATTTATACGATTCAGGTCGCTTCTTATCCTGAAATTGAAAATGCACAAGCAACATCAAAGAAATTATTAGATGGATTTGGCATAGAAAGTTATATCCAGCGTGTATTTATCGCTGAAAAAGACAAAGTATTTTACCGCGTTCGCGTTGGTCGATTTAATGACTTTAAAAAAGCAAACGCCTATGCTGAAGAAATGCGAAATAATACAAAATTTCCTGTTTGGGTGGATAATCTTCGGGAAGAACTCTAACTTTATTCAGCTTAAATATTAAAATAAAAAAGGCTCTCATAATCTGAGAGCCTTTTTTATTTAATTCAATACGGTATTCTATTCTTCCAGCATCAATCGAATATTATCAAGCATTTTCTTTAATTGGATGGCATTTTTCGGTGCTTTTCCTCCTGCATGATTATTAAACGCCACATAGACTTTTTTCGTTTTTTTCGCCATTTCCTCAATGCGCGGAATCCATTCTCCTAATTCCTCTTTTTGATAATCATGAGCATATCGGCTGACATTGTCGCCTGTCCACCATTCTTTGCTATTCCGTCCATGAAGTCGAATATAGGCGGACTCACTTGTCACAGATGTTAACGGCGCCATTCCCCCATTTACCGCAGGCGCATCAGTCGCAATAAGGGTAACGCCATTATTGCGTAATACACTGAATTCTTTCTCTTCCTGCCAGGCTGGATTCCGAAACTCAACAGCCAGCGGCAAATGTTGATTTCTCTTTGTTAAATAGCTTAGATAGGCTCGATTGATGTCGTTTAATTGAAAGGAAAATGGGAATTGAAGCACAATCATTGAGAGTTGATTTGATTCGACGATGGGTTGAATGGCCTCTTCAAATTGCTCCCAAACGTCACTTGTATCAACACGACTATGGGTTATTTCTTTGGGTACTTTGACTGAAAATGTAAGTGGATACTCTGTATATCGTTTCATTTGCTGATAACTGGGCATTTTGTAATAGGAAAAATTCAATTCGCAAAAATCGAATATTTCAGCATAGTAATCTAACATTTTACTGTTGGATAATTTTGCCGGATAAAATTGTCCTTTCCAGTCTGGATAGGCATATCCCGAAGTCCCGATGCATATTTTTGAGTCAGTGAAATTCTGTTTTGCAAACAATGATTGTTGCCCCATTGTCATCATGATGCTCTCCTACTCTTTTGATTTGAAGACATAAGTTTATCTAAATAATCAATCCGTTTTACAGTGAATGAAAGTGCCCCATAATCTTCTTCAACCGTACCATGAATAAGATAAGGTCGCACTTTACTTAGCATTCTGCAAAAAAGACGATAGCTCTCAGGGAAAAAGACTGTCTCGTATATGGCCGTCGTATCTTCAAAAGACACAAAGTCCATAGGTTCGCTATCTTTCGTATGGACGACTTTTGATGTGATGAGCCATCCAATCAGATTAATCTCGCGGCCGACATAACGATGCATATCAACGGCTTTAACATAAGGAATTGTAGCCAAAATATGTTGATATAAACTAAGTGGATGGCGTGAAACAAGATAGCCTAGAATATCAATTTCATGGAAATACATTGTTTTCAGAGTGTATTCTTCTGTCTCAGGAAGGTAATATTCATCATTTTCAAGAAGCGTCTTTTGTGTTGTAGAATAATGCATTGCTTTGGCTTGAATCGCCTGCCACATCAATTGAGGTCGTGTTTTTCCATGGGATATACTGTCGAAACATCCTGACTTTATAAGCAATTTAATGTCTCCTAATTCAACATCTTTGGCGCGTAAAAAGAAATCTTCGATGGAACTAAATCGTCCTGAGCTTTCTCGATATTGAATAATCTTCTCTAAGGTTTTGTGTTGAATGCCTTTGATTTGCATAAAGCCGATGCGGAGTTCATTATTGACGCCCGTATAATGAATTTCTGAAGCATTAATATCAGGAAGGAGAATCGTCAATCCCATTCGACGACCTTCGGAGATATATCCGAATGCGCCATAATACCCGCCTTGATTGGAAATAACAGCCGCGATAAACTCAGCCGGATAATGGGCCTTGATATAGGCGGATTTAAAAGAAACAAGCGCATAAGAAGCTGAATGTGCTTTGGGAAAAGAATATCCCGAGAAAGACAAAATCATGTCCCAAATCGTATCAATAACATTTTGCGAAATCCCGCGTTCCGTTGCGCCATCATAAAATCGTTTTTGAAAATCTCGCAATTTGGCCGTCTTGTGTTTTTTACTCATAATTTTCCGAAGAGCATCGCCTTCATCAACAGTAAATCCCGCCAAGGCCATCGCCACCTTCGTTACGTCTTCTTGGTAGGCCATTATCCCGAATGTCTCCTTCAGCGTTTCCTCCAATAAAGGATGGAGTGGGTCATAGCTTCCGCCGTGGAGACGTCGAACGAACTCACGATTCCAACGATTGGCGGCGGGGCGAATAATGCTAGACGCAATGACAAGATGCTCATATAAACCCGTTTTCATCTTGGTGAGCAATTGTCGCGTTGCAGGAGATTCCACATAAAAACAGCCCATCGTCCCGCCGGTACGCACGAGTTCTTGAGTACGAAAATCATTGAGAGGATTGAGCTTCCAATATGGAATATCAACCCCATAATGCGCTTTGATACTGGCCAAAGCATCACGAATAACGGCCAAAGAGCGATTGCCTAAAATGTCAATTTTTACTAAACCAAAATCTTCGGATTGGTCTTTTTCCCATTGAATAATTTTGACGCCTTTTCGGGCCTGTTCCGTTGGTACGTAACGATTTAAGGCATCAGGCGTAATAATTACGCCCCCAGGATGGACACTTAAATAATGGGGAAATCCAGCAAGGAGAAATCCCGTTTGAATGATTTCGGGCCAAGGAGGTCGCAAATCTAAATCGCTTAATAAAGGATTCGTTTCAAGCTCTTTGAACGGGTCCGAAACATACCAAAGTCCGCCGAGTCGCTTGGTTACAACATTAATTTCGCCCTCGGGAAGTCCATACACTTTCGCCACCTCGCGAATGGAGGAGCGCGCTTTAAAGGTTACATGATTACACACCATTGCCGAATGCTTTTGCCCATAAGTTTCAAATACATAATCCAAAACACCATCCCGCATATCCCAGGGAAAATCGACGTCAATATCAGGCGGATCTTTTCGTCCAGGTGACAGAAATCGCTCGAAAAAGAGATTATGTTTCAAAGGATCAACATGGGTAATATTGAGAGCATACGAAACAATACTCGCTGCCGCACTTCCCCTACCGCACGTTATGGGGCACTCTTTGACGATATCTTGAACAATTAAAAAATAGTTCGCAAAGCGCTTCTGTTTGATGGTTTTAAGCTCATGTTCTATCCGATCACGAACCTCTCGCGTCACTTCACCATAGCGTTTTTGTGCGCCGGCGTAAACACTATTTTTTAATTGTTGGTAATCGCTATTTCCAGCATTTTCAGGAAAAACAAAGCCTTCGGATACGGCGCGCCATTGGCACAAATCAAAGATTTCTTGGCTCCGATGAATCGCCTCTTCAGCGAAGGGCATTCTGTTTAAGACGTCCTCATAGCTATGGACAAAATAGTCGGGAATAAGATTTGATTCTTTAACGCGTGAGAGTTTTGTATTTTGCTTGATGGCGTGTAACACGCGATGCAATTTATGACCTTTTGGACTTCCAAAATAAAACGGTATGTAAACAACAGGCAGAATATCGTGCTGTCGAAACCAATGAAAATCGGCATACGCGTTTTGAATACCAACTGCACCGTAGAGATGCACTTTCCCTTGTAAAGCCTGCACAATTTCTCTATCCGTGCTGATGATGATTAAGCCTTCATGATAGGTTTGAAGCTGAGATATGAGATTAAAGGATTCGCCACTCTTTTTAAGGGTAATGAGTTGGCACAAGTTCGCATATCCCTCTCTATCTTTAACTAAAAGCAGTGTTGAATTTTCACCATTTTCGCTCTGAAACGTCGCACCTACGGCCATATCAAGTCCATATTCCATGGCAGTTTGAGCTAAAAAAATGAGTCCGTAAAAATTTTCATCATCGGCAATGGCAAATTGAGTATGTCCTTTTGATTTAAGCATTTTGCACAGATATTCTGGCGACAATGTCCCTGACATCATGCTGTAATAAGAATGGCAAGCAAGTGGAACATAGCGCATTATAATGCCAAGCTCACATTTGCCGTATGTCCAAATTGGATAGCTTTATATCCGTGACGTCCTCGAATGCAATCCATGGCATGGAATATTTTCTGAGATTGCTCCTCTCGCCTATCCAATGCATAACCAAAAAGCGATTCTTGAATAGCCGAATACACTAAATTTTCACATGTAAATGAAACATATCGGACACGCACGCGTCGGCTAAAAATATCATTAAACACCTTATTACTGTGATGCAAAATAACGTACTCATCATGGCTTGGATAATCCAATTGAATCCGACGACTCAGAATTTTGCTATCGGCATACCGACAAAACAAGCGAAGTGCATTTGCTTTTTGATGTCGTTTTCGCAATCGAGAACAAGCATTTTCAACGAGAAAATGGAGTGCGCCATTTAAAAGAATGTCGTCATTGCTGTCCTCATCAAATGTAATTTCCTCTTTAATATCCGTAGTTTGGGAAGGCGGCACTACCGGACTTTCGTCAACACCTCTTGCCTTTTGATGCAATTGATAAGCTGACTTTCCCACAACGAGTCCTAATTTATTCAAGGGGATTTCTGATAGTAAGCCAATCGTGCTGACATTGAGTTCATCGAGAAGTTGAGCTTCCCGCGTTGCGCCCAAACCTGGCAACATGTCAAGTTGAAGTGGCGAAAAAAAGAGTGCCTCGCTCCCAGGAATGACATCATAAAGCTCAGCATAATCTTGAATGTAGGAGGCAGCCACATGCGAAACCAATTTATTAACGGCAACACCAAGGCTAGACGGCAATCGAAAGTCGTTTCGGATATCTTTGTAGATGCTAAACGCGCTATCTTTTACTCGGCCATAGAGGCTCTGGGTTCCTGTCATGTCAATGGCGAGATGACCGTAGCTCACGACCTCTACAAGAGGCGAATAATAGCCCAAACGCTTAATGATTGCTAGCATGGCACGTTGATAAAGTTCGGGATTTGGATCAATAAGAATAAGATGAGGCTCACGTTTGAGCGCATCCTTAATAAACATTCCTTTTTGAATGCCTTCGAATTTTGCCTCTCTCGATGCAGAAACAATCAGGGCTCGACTCCCACTCCCCGTACTAACGGCAAGGGGACGACCTCGATAGCTAGAGTCTTTGACTTGCTCGACCGTTGCCTGAAATGCAGGAATATCCAAATGGACGATATTTTTCATTAGCTCTCGTAGCTCCGGAGCAAACCCACGACAAGTCCTTTAACAATAAATTGGTCATCCTTTTGAATCACTATCGGTGCGTATTCTCCCGAACTGTTGCAAGGCTGGAGTTTTATGGCGTCATGAGATAAATCGAGCTTCTTCACTGTCGCATCACCATTGATTGTTGCGACAATAATTTGTCCATGCTCGGCCTTGGCTTTAGGTTTAATAATAATGATATCGCCATCTTCGATATTGGCATCAATCATGGACTGCCCTTTAACACGAAGTGCGAAATTATCCGTCCCCCTTAATAAATATCGCGGAACTTCTAAAGGCTCTGGAATCTCGACGGCTTCAATGGGATTTCCTGCTGTTACAAGGCCAAGAATACTAATGTATTCCGACTCTCCAATGATGCCTGTGAGGCGAAGATTTCGGCTGGTATTGGAAGACTCTGTAGAGAGATAGCCCTTCTTGATTAGCGTTGTAATACGTTTTTGTATAGAATAATTGGACGCAAGCCCAAAATAGATTTTTATCTCATTTACCGTAGGCGCCATTTGAAATTCATTGATGTAATCCGCAATATAGTCGTAGAGTTTTCGTTGCTTGGGAGTCAGCATATTTTTCACCTTTTCATTTGCGGATAAAATAGGTGTATATTAGGTGTATATCAAGGTAAAATTTGTCTAATAGGAGATTACCCGAGTGGTAAGTAAGTGATTACTGGCTCGGAAACTCTAATTCTGGAGTTATGGTATAACCAGGTTTCTCCTCATCGTTTGGAACACAAATAAGAGCTCAAAACAAAAGAAGCCTCTGACATTCAGAGGCTTCTTTTGTTTTTACTATTTTATCTAAATTTTATCTCAACAACATCAGCTTAGTTGTTGCTCTATTACTGGGTGTCGTAATACTGGCAATATAAAGTCCGCTAGAAGCTTGCTTGCTCATATTGTCTAAACCATTCCACTTTAGCAAATAATTTCCTGCTGCTGAAAATTCTTGGACGTGGCTATAAACCTCACGACCCAAAATATCAAATATTTTGAAATTAACATCAGCCGCATTGGGTAAAGCAAACGCTATACTAACCGATGGATTAAATGGATTGGGGTAAGCTGAAAGAATCTCAAACTTTTCAGGTGTGATAGGCACAACGCTTCGACCTGATAGAAGAGCATATAACTTACCTGCTTCTGTTTCGGAGTATTTACCTAACAAGCTTACTTGAGCTTGGAAGATTTTCTCTTCTTCTTTAGATTCACTTACGTTCTTATAAAGAATCGAACCACCTGTCTCTTCTGTGAGCAACGCAAACTCTAAAGTGTAGTAAGCTCGCATTTCTTCAGATGCTTCAGCTGCAATTAATTCCTCAGCTAAAGCGATAGCCTCTGCATCTAACCCAGCTTTTTTATAGGACCAAATAAGCTGGGTACTTGCTACTTTATTCAAAGCACTTAGCTCATCTACAGTTAGATAAGACTCCATTTTTTCCATTTTTTCTTGGTCTAGTCCTAATTTGTCATAGACACGAGCAAGACTAAAAACAGCTTCTTCAATCAATTTTACTTCAGTTGCTGTAGTAATAAATTCATCATAGAAAATTAATGCATTTAGCAATTGACCTTGCTCTTCTAAAATTTGGGCTTCTTTGAGAAGCGAAATTTCATCTACGATTCCTCCTAAATTAATAATCTCATGAGCTGGATTTATTCGTCTAATGCCAAACCCCTCGATATTAAATAGTAAGTCATTTTCAGAATGCGTGTTTTCATACCAATAATTAACTTCTGCCCATAGAGTAGATTGAACTAAAGGCGAGTTATTTTGATTTTCGACATACTCACCATTATTTCGATGGATCGATATTTGATTGTCATAAATATGATTAAAACCTCCTGTTAACCATTCATTGTCGCTGCTATATATCCCTAAATTAGGATGTGCTAGAAAGCCACTATAGACACCCGTGTTAGAATTGCTTGCAATCGTATTATTCACAGGATAGTCTAGAAATATTATTTGAGTTTCTGCACTATTACTATAACGTTTAACAAATTCAGGAGAAGAACTAATAACACAGACACCTGAGGCATGAGTACTATTCGACAATAGCCCATTATTAGTGATACTATTGCCTTTGAAAGATGGTGAGGAGCCAGACACTATCATAACACCAACAAATCCATTATTTGAAATATCATTTCCCTGAACAATTGGACTTGCATGGAGCAAATTCAACCCAAGAGAAGTGTTATCCCTTATCGTATTATTGGATAACTCAATATTCGATGCTGTGTCGTGGAGACGTAAGCCAACAGTATTGAGATGAAATGAGCTATTTCTAATATATCCTGTAATACCATCTCTGAGACCAAGTCCCACATATTCAGACTGTGATACATCTAGGTTGTCTATTTGTACTTCTCCACCTATAACCTGTACACCTTGCCATACTTGGCCAGAATTTTCTGGTTTTATTACTACAGGAAGAGCACTTGTTCCATTTACTATAAAATCACCATTAATTGTAATTTTACTATTTTCTTCTGTAATAACACGGGTTCCTGATATGATAGCCAAATCACCATTTAAAGTAAAATCACCAACTATGCTTGCTTCACTTTCCAAAACCATATTTCCTGACCATGTCCCTGAAAGTTGTTGATAGTAGTAGGCACCGATATCCATTCGGGTGCCATCTGGGTCTTGATCGTTAACATCAGTTTCCCAAGTTTCTAAATCTCTGTTTAAATCGGGATTACCACCGTCTCTTGCGGGACTACCATTGAGTAAATGAAAGTTATTACCTGGGATATCAACTAATAGTGGGTCACCATAAATATCTCCAGTGACTTGTTGCCCAAAACCAGTACCATTAATAACATACTGGTAGTCTTCATATTGTCCATCAAATAAATTATAGCCTATTTCAAAATCATTTGGGTTCGGTTCTGTCCAATCGAAAACAATACCACCACCCGAAATAAAATCAAATGGTTGTGCATCAAAATCAGCGTTATATTCTTGGTTTAATATCACGTTGTTATAGAGAGATATCTTACTCGGTTGAATATCCAAATAAATGCCCTGATTGCCGCCAACTATCGTATTGTTGTGGATAAAGTGAGTTATACCTGTGGGTGCACTATAAATATTACAAAGACAATAATCGCTTGAATATCCCAAACATCCGGTACCCTCTAAATAGTCTGGTCTATAATAACTAATATCTGAAAACAAACGAAGCATTCCAGACCTCAGGATAAGTGCTGTTCCTATTTCAAGATCAAATATATTTCTATTAATAAAAACAGGGAAGTCACCTGCTATTGTTACAGCATTTACCATCACATCAGATGTAAAAGTATTATGTGCTATGTTAAAATGTATATCGTCAGTATCGATATCAGTATCATTTGCGTTATTAGCATAACCCTGCACATATATCCCATATTCCGAATTAATAAATTGATTATTATTTATGTTAGTTCCTATACCCCTTGTATCATCAATAACAATATCGACTTTATTATTTTCAAAGATTGAGTTCTCTATGGTATTCACCATATTAGCACCATAAGTTAATATTTGCTCTTTGTACTGAACGGCAATGATATTATTCTTAAACTCGCAGCCATCTAGAGTAAAATAAGATGATTCTACTGCTTCTGGATCTCCAACAAAGTTCAATCCTATTTCGGCATCATAAATTTTTAGGTGTTGGGCTGTATTTTGGTCCCAAGAGCGTCCTCTGTATTCAATACCACTCCATGCACCAGGTTCTGGGGACTCACTATTTGACCGGAATACAATTGGTTGTTCCTCTGTGCCATTAAATATAGTTAGATTACCAACATTCCAATAATCTCCAGATAAATCTTCTACGATAATTTTAAAGCCAGGTGCACATCGTATTTCCGTGCCTGCTGGGAAATTTAATTCTTGAAATTCGTTTTGAGGAGATAGAATCAACTCGTAATCTGAAATTAGATTTAGAACGTCATATTCAGCCTGAAATGTGGCACCTACCGCTGTAAAAACGACAGACGTAGTATTGTTGAGTGATGGTTGATTTAGTCCATTTCCAAAATCGACAGATGTTCCAATCCATCTTTTAAACTTATATATACCATTTTGGTCTACATAATACTGTTGGGCTTTGAGGCTGTAGATGGGTATGTTAGAATTAAAAGAACTATTATGGTTCAAAAACACTTTATAATCACCCGATGGTGTCATTTCCGATAGGGGGTGGAAATCGTCGGATTGAATCCAGTCTTGAGGTTCAGCTTCAGGGTTTGAAATGTACCAGGGGTCACTTAAAAATATTTCTGGTGATGTGGTTGGCGTACTCACCGTAGATAGATCATTATAAAATGCTATAATGTTATCCTCGGTTTCACTAATAGGAAAATCTCGCAACTGAATTTTATAACTTGTTTCGTCCTCACTCTCCCAATAATAATGACGAGCCTCTTCATCTCCAAAATAAATATTGTCAGTTAAAGCCGTACACAAATCTCCAGGATTTAATTCTATCGTACGTTCACTTGGAATATGTTCAAATGTATAGTCGGAATTATCATGGTTGATTAAACTCAAAGTTCCACCTAAATCTGCTGATGGAATAGGAAAGTATCTATTTGCAAGCAAACCTTCTATAGTCGTATTTATAATTAATTCTATCGTTGGAGTTCCAGAAAACCCAATTTCAAATTGAGATAATGATTCCAGATTACTAGTAGCTAAAAAGTAACCTAAATTAAATTCTGCCATTCCCTGAGTTTCAATAGCTTGCTGAAATTCCGTTTCCATATCTAATAATCGGGTAGTAACTTCATCCATATAACTACCGGTTGTATATTGGTTAAAATCAAATGATTCATATACCGTCCCTGATGGCATTGAATCAAATATGTTACATGTTGATGTAATATCAGTACCCCTTTCAAAATTGCTCAATTTAAAAGTAAATGTGCTATTATTGTTAGCTAGATTAGTATACCACTGAATATCCATTCTATGTGTCAAACTTTCAATTGTATACCACGGTTCCATATTTAAAGCAAAAAATGTGTACGTAGCTGCCAAGCGTCTTTCAAAAACCTCAGTTCCTTCTTCTTCGATCCACAATATATTTTGAGGATCTAAATAATCGCTGCAGGTTGTTTCTGGTGTTGAACCATCCTCGGGTGAAATTATGCTTCTATCATAACCTACCATAGTAAAATTACTTATCTCACTTAAACTGTAGATACTCCTAACCTGACTACTAGCGAGCTGTCTATACAATTCAAAATCTTCTTGATTTGTATCTGGAATTTCTTCAAAAGCATTTTCAACACTCAAAAAGTGAATTGGAAAAGGATAAATGACCATCTTCTCTCTACCCTCACCTAGTTTAAAAGTTTTTGAGTAAAAATCACGTTTTTCAACGATTTCTGACCCACTTGCATATATTGTGCTTCTCATAAAAATAATAACTAATAATATCACAATCTTTAATAGTTTCATAACTTCTATTCCTTTTGGTTCCTATTATATTAATTTCATAGCTGATAGAGTTGTGCACTCTATCTTTTTATCAAGCAGTACCCCAACCTATGAGATGTCAAACACACGAGGTTGGGGTACTTATCTTAAAGAAAACCAGCAGAATAAAATTTCTTCAAATTCATTATCTATACCCGCGTAAAACAACAGCATGGTTTAGTATCCACATATCACCAACTCTAACGACAAAATCACCTTTAGCATCCATGCCATCTATGCTAATTCCTGTATATCCAAACAGTCCCCAAACACTTAAATCTAAGTGCCAGCTTATACCATTATAATGAACGAATTCCGACCTAGTACCGCTCAAAAAAATATCATTTGGAGAATTAATAAATATTGAGGTTGGAAAAATTGGCATATAATTTTCGGCTACATAAATATAAGATGACCGTTCTGCAATATAATTGTATTTCCATAAACTGAGCTCACTAGAAAAATATGCTGTATCTTCAAATACTTGCACATTAAATGGAGCTCCAGCAGGCGCTGAGTACCGTGTCTCTCCCTCCCAAATAGTGGTTATTTGTTGATTACGTATTTGCAATGCTATTGATTCTCTATAGCGATTGGCTCCACAAGTAAATACATATTCACCATCAGAGGTACCCGATACAGAGTATAGATTAAAATCCGTCCCACTTTCCATAATAGTGAAACTTGACCCGTCATAATGGACAATTCCTCCATTTATTCCCACGAAATACATATTGTCGGAAGAGGTACCCCAACAGGCTTTACCTGTACTAACATCTAAACCCATATTTTGAATATGGTATAGCGTCCACTCGATTCCATCAAAATGGATAGGAAAGCCAAAATTTGTAACCCAAATATCATTTTCATTAAAATAGAAGATACTATAAAGTTCATCCGGATTAACAATACGCATGACTTCCCACTCACTCCCATCCCAATGGACAGCATTAAAGGTTTCTTTTCCTGTTCCATTATAACTGGAGTCGGGGTCGTCCATAATAATTCTCCCTACAGCCCATATATTATTCTCATCTATAATATGCACATCATTAAGCCAGCTACCGTAGATACCTAATGTATCAATAATCCACGTAAAATCATGACTCGTTGTGTCCATGGTCGTAAAATTAAAAGTTGCTGTCGAATCAACACGATGGTTGTTTTCTC
>ERZ890510.1132-NODE-1132-length-18367-cov-32.987440_pt1 | contig 18367 bp, 23 predicted proteins | sample MGYA00521265_ERZ890510 | MGnify/ENA primary metagenome ERZ890510 (study PRJEB32303, sample SAMEA104408624) | aquatic metagenome | biome: Brackish water; feature: Chemocline; material: water | place: Baltic Sea | collected 2014-10-26T21:54:00 | depth 110 m ...
ATTGTTGGAATTAGGCGTATTATCTAGTAATAATTCCACAATAATTCTCAAATATTTTGAGATATAGCTCCGTTTTGGCCAATTATCTTTAAATATTAAACAGTCAAGATTTTGTTTATGGGTGGACACCTTTGGAAATGCTCAAGCAAAAGTAATACCTCTAGATTTATCTGATAATCAATTTCAAATTTACAATAAAATATCTCGAAATTATTCTCATTCTTTTCTCTTTGAATCTTTATCTGGACCTGAAGTTTTAGCTGAAACTTCTGTAATGGGTTTTGATCCTAAAATTATTTTTAAAGGTTATTCTGACAGAGTTGAAATTATCGAAAATAATAATACAACAATAATTAAAACCACTGATCCTTTTATTGAATTAAAAAAATTGCTTGGTAAATCAAATGATCAAAAATACAGGTATCTTGGTGGGGCAGTTGGTGTTGTAAATTATGATGCAATTAAATTAATTGAAAACATTTCTACTACAAATAATTCCACAGAACCTATTATGGAATTTGGAATTTACGATGATGGTTTATTGTATGACAATGTGGATAAAAAATTATTTTATTTTTATCATGATGTAAATCGATTTGATGATTTAATAATGAGTGATGACTGTTTTGATGAATTCCATTCTAGTAAAGTTATTCCAAACATGGATAAAGAAAAATTTTCAAATATTGTAAATAAAGCAAAACAGTACATTCATGATGGCGACATTTTTCAAGTGGTCTTATCCCGTAAATTTGCATTTGAAACTAGTGGTGATAATTTAACACTGTACAAAACATTGAGAAAATTAAATCCATCTCCATACATGTACCATTTAAAACAAGACTCAAAAACAATTATTGGCGCATCCCCTGAAATGCTAGTTAGAATAACAGGTGATAAAGTTGAAACTTTTCCAATTGCGGGAACTAGAAAGGTTACAGACAATGAAGAAAAAAACAAAGCATTATCTGTTGAATTAATTAATGATGAAAAAGAATTAGCAGAACATACAATGCTTGTTGATTTAGGGCGTAATGATATTGGTAGAGTCTGTAAATATGGTACAGTTCATCCTGAATCTTTAATGCAAATTAAGAGATTTAGCCATGTTCAACATATTGTTAGCCATGTTGTAGGGACTTTGGATTCAAAAAATGACATGTTTGATGCATTTCAAGCAGTATTCCCTGCTGGAACTGTCTCTGGTGCCCCAAAAGTACGAGCAATGCAGATAATTGATGAATTAGAAGTTGAAGAGCGAGGACCTTATGCTGGCGCAGTCGGGTATTTTTCTTATAATGGATGCTGTGATTTTGCAATTGCAATTAGAAGCATATTCATTGAAAATACCAAAGGATTTGTACAATCTGGCGCAGGAATTGTTTCAGACTCTATTGCAGAAAATGAATTTAAAGAAACTGAGCATAAAGCAGGTGCAATGCTCCAAGCACTAAAGGAGGCATCTGATTGAAATTTTTAATTATAGATAATTATGATTCGTTTGTTTACAATATAGCTCAATATCTTGGTGAGCTTGGAGTTGAATGTGATGTGATTAGAAATGATAAAATTACACTTTTACAAATTAAGGAAAATAAATACGATGCAATAATTATTTCTCCTGGCCCTGGAACTCCTGAAGATAAAAAATATTTTGGAATTTGCAGTGACGTGATTAAAGATTTGGGTCCGACAACTCCAATTTTGGGTGTATGCCTTGGACATCAGGGTATCATTGCTGCATTTGGCGGCAAAGTAACTAATGCCGGATGTGTAAGACATGGAAAAACTAGTCCAGTAAGTCATATTGATTCTGAATTATTCAAGGATGTCAAAAATCCATTTAGAGCTACTCGTTATCATAGTTTAGTTGGAGATAAAACAATAATTCCAGATGTTTTACAAGTTATAGCTACTGCAAATGATGATGGTGAGATAATGGCAATACAACATAAAGAATTTTTAATTCAGGGCGTACAATTTCATCCTGAATCTATAATGACTGAAGATGGGAAAAAAATTCTTGGTAATTTTATTAGACAGGTTAAAGAAAAATGATTTCAGAATACATTTCCAAACTAGAACAAAAAATTGATCTTAATTATGATCAAATGAGTGAAATAATGTCTGAAGTATTATCTGGAAAAACAAATGATGAACAAAATGTCAGTATTTTATCTAATTTATCTCAGAAAGGCGAAACTGATGATGAACTATTAGGAATGCTTGATAAAATGCAGGAATTATCTCTAAAAATTACGCCTAAGACTCAGGGAACTGTTATTGACATGTGTGGAACAGGTGGCGATAAACTTCAAACATTCAATATTTCTACTACTGCTTCATTTGTAGTTGCAGCTGCTGGTGGGATTGTTGCTAAACATGGCAACCGCTCCAGTTCTGGCATTTCTGGCAGTGCTGATATTTTTGAATATTTTGGTTATGATCTAAATGCTGAACCTTCTGATGTTGCAAAAATTTTAGAAAGCCACGGAATTTGTTTTATGTTTGCACAAAAATTTCACCCTGCAATGAAAAACGTCTCTTTAGCTAGAAAACAATTGGCAACTAGGACTGCATTTAATTTACTTGGACCATTATCAAACCCTGCAAATGTAAAAAATCAACTGGTTGGTGTTTTCTCTGATGAATTTCTTACTAGATTGCCTCATATTCTTAAAAGAAAAGGTGTAGAAAATATAATGACTGTACGTTCCAATGATGGTATGGATGAATTTTCTACTAGTTCAACAAACAGCGTATGTATCTTAAAAAATAATATTATCACTGTTAATTCTATTGATCCTGAGTTTCTTGGTTTGCATAAATCATCCCTACATGATATTCAAATTAAAACAAAACAAAATGCAATTGAGTCTTTTGTTGGCGTGTTGAATAATACTGCTAACCAACCTATGATTGAAACCACTGCATTAAATGCAGCAGCTGGATTGTTGGTTGGAAATGTTGTAAATAGTTTTGAGGATGGTGTAGAACTTGCATTAAATACAATAATTGATGGCAAAGCTATGGTGTTATTGGAGAAATTTGTGGCTAGTACTGGCAACATTGAAAAATTAAAGGAGGTTATTGATGGCTGAAAATATTTTAAAAAAATTAGTAGCAAACTCTCAGACTGCAATTGATGATGGTGTGTATAATGTGGATGTAAATTTACAAAAATCTAATCAAGATTTTAAACAAATTATTACATCTAATCCTCATGCAACATTGCTTACTGAAGTAAAATTTGCATCCCCATCACTAGGCAAAATTAGGACCGTTGGTGATCCTGTGATTATTGCAAAACAAATGATTGCTGGAGGTTCAAAAGCATTGTCTATCTTGACTCAGCCACATTTGTTTAATGGTTCTCCAGAATATTTCATCAAAGTAAGACAAGCCGTAGATGTACCGTTACTTATGAAAGATATCATGATTGATAAAATTCAGATTGACACTGCAAAAAAAATTGGTGCTGATTACATGCTAGTGATTCAATCTTTATTTGATCAAAAATTTCTTGCAGACATTGATGAGTTCATAGGTTATGGGCATAAACAAGGTTTGAATATTTTACTTGAAGTTCATACTAAAGAAGAATTTCAAAATGCATTGAAAACTGAAGCTGATATTATTGGAATTAATAACCGAAATTTAGATACTTTGGAAATTGATCTTAAAACTACTGAATCCGTCTTATCTGGATATGATGATTCTAGACTTATTTTATCTGAAAGTGGAATTAATACATCTGAAGATATTCAATATTTAAAAAAGTCTGGTGCCAACGCATTTTTGATAGGTTCAAGCATAATGAAAAGCGATAATATTGAAGAACAAGTAAGAAAATTGGTGAATTCAATATGAAATATCCTAAAAACGGTAAATTTGGGGAATTTGGCGGGCAATATATTCCAGAAACTTTAGTCCCTGCTATTGAGGAGTTAGAAGAAAATTATTTAAAATTCAAAGATGATAGAAAATTTAAACAGGAATTAGATTATTATCTAAAAGTGTATGCTGGAAGACCAACTCCACTATATTATGCAAAGAATTTATCTGAAAAATTAGGCGGTGCTAAAATCTATCTTAAACGAGAGGATCTATTGCATGGAGGAGCTCATAAAATTAACAATACTTTGGGTCAGGCACTTTTGGCAAAAAAAATGAACAAAAAAAGAATTATTGCAGAAACTGGTGCTGGACAACACGGTGTTGCAACTGCAATGGCATGTGCTGCATTGGGATTAAAGGCCGAAGTTTACATGGGGTACAAGGATACAATTCGACAAAAACAAAATGTTTATCGCATGAACATGCTGGGTTGTAAAGTACATCCTGTAAAGTCTGGTTCTAAGACACTGAAAGATGCAATTAATGAAGCAATTAGAGATTGGATTACAAATGTAGAGAATACGTATTACTTGTTAGGTTCTGCAGTCGGACCACATCCATATCCTGTAATGGTTAGAGATTTTCAAAGTGTAATTGGTAATGAAATTAAATCACAAATGAAAAAAATCAACAACAAAGATCCTGATGTTGTAATTGCATGTGTTGGCGGCGGTTCTAATGCCATTGGCACGTTCTATCCTTTAGTTGATACAAGTGCTGAGATTATTGGAGTTGAAGCTGCTGGTAAAGGATTGAAATCAAAACTACATTCTGCAACATTATCTGCAGGAAGTAAAGGTGTACTCCATGGAATGATGACATATTTACTTCAAGATAGCGAGGGTCAAATCACTGAAACACATAGCATTTCAGCTGGATTGGATTATCCTGGAGTTGGACCTGAACATGCATACTACAAAGACACTAAGCGTGTAAAGTATCACTCAGCTACTGATGCTGAAGTATTGAATGCATTTCTAACTCTTACTAGGACTGAGGGCATTATTCCTGCTTTAGAATCTGCTCATGCTATTTCTGAAGCAATGAAAGTTGCAAAAAAAGGAAAACCATCTGAATCTATCGTTGTAACCCTTTCAGGTAGAGGTGACAAGGATGTTGAAGAGGTTCAAAAATATTTAGATGCAGCTGCTAAAAATAAATAATAATTTCTTTGACCTATTTGGTAATTTGGCTATTAGATAAATAACCATAAAAAATTACATAATTATGACAAAATCAATTAGTTGTAAAGACGCAGGCAAAGATTGTAGTTGGTCAGCATCATCAACAACAAATAATGAAGAAGAACTAATGTCAATGGTTAAAGAACACGTTTTAGCAGAACATAAAGAAATTGAATTGAATCCTAAAAATATTGAAAATATCAAATCCCTAATCAAAGTCACTAAGAGATTTTGGTGGTGGGGATAAGATTAACAGATTACTAACATTATTTCATTTAATTACAAAAAACGGACAAAAAATAATAATTTAATGTATTTCTGATTTTACTTTATTGACTTAACATATTCTTCAAGTTTTTGTTTCTTTTCTTCAGGTGATACTGTTAGTAGTCCTTTCCATTTATTTTTCATTTCAAGTTTTTGTTCTTCTTTTTGCTCATCAGACATTACATCCCATTGTAATTTTATTTGCATAAAGTGCATAATCATTGCAGCTTTATCTGGAATTGATAATGATTTCCAGGCCTCGCCCATTTCTTTAAACTGTTTTTTCTTTTCAGTAATTTGTTCGGGGGTCATATCCTTGTAATAATCTCTCATTTTTTTATCATGGTTACCGTCATGTTTGTCATCACTATGTTTCGTCTTTTTGTTTGAATCAAAAGATTTTACATCTGTAACATAAAGTATATCTCCAGTACCTGCATCAACTATAACTTTGCTGTATTCATGACTATCATTTGTCATAACCACTTTGTAAACTAGATATCCGCTAACTGGTGAAAGTTTTGCATACATGCTTTTACTATTTTCTGCATTATTTTCAGCAATAGTCATTGCATCAACTAATGTAATTTCAGCAAGTTCAGAATAATTTTCATTATTTGCAACTGGTATGGTTCCTTCAATATTTGGATATTTTGTTTTATCCCAATCTGCTAGTGCTGGTGAAATTCCCAATGTTGTAGCTAATGCAACAATTGCTAATAATACAATAATATTTTTTGAAACCAATTTGATCAATTTCAATTTTAGTAGTATAAAACATAAGCGTACAAATTATCCTAATGCAAGAACATTGCTATTTTTTTATTTTATAATTTTTTTTACCACTAGTTTATTTTGCACATGGTTATAATTTCATTTTAACTCTGTTTTTTTAATAATGCATCTTCTGGTGTTTTTTCATTATTTGATTCCCAATGCCAACTGTGATGTTTTTTCCAATGTGATTCTAATTCTTCAGTTGTTGGTTCCTTACCTAATGGGCTACCGCATATTTTACATTGTTTCATTTTTAATAACTCCCTTTTTCTTTTTTGGTATGATTGTTGGATGGCATTGAACTGGAAAATTTTCTTCATCCATTACGTGTATCTATTATTATAACGAATTAAGCGTTTTGTGTTTTATTTATTTTCTTTTTTAATTGGTTTTTTATTTGATTTTAGAGGCAATTTTTTCTTATTTCTAAATCTATCTCTGTTTCTAATTCGTTCTAATTCCATTATATGATATGTTTTTTCATATTCACATAATTTCATATCTCCAGTATTTTGATCATGTATTGATTCTATGTTTCCATTAAATAATAATTCTCCAACTACTTCCCATGCTTTGCTTTCTGAAATTTCAAATTTAAAATTGATTGTAGATACTTTTGTAAAGTAACCATTTTTTGAATTTCTTAAAATAAACTGTTCTATTTTTTGTTCTATGGTTAGAGTAGGCCCTGTATTTCGAAATTTTCTAAATGGTTTTCTTTCTGACATGTTTACTTGCTTATTTTCTTGTATTTTACCTATACTTCTGCATTAATTGTATCTGGATCATTATTTCCTGGTAGGTATATGTCTCCAAGCATGTCTTTCATTTTTTCATCAAATTCTTCTTGTAATCTTGTCAAGTACATCTCTGCCTCTGTTTGATCCTCTGGAATTCCTGTATCTGTATCATAATTGAATCCAGTTGCTAAATGGTAAAATGCTTCAAAAAATTCTTTACAATCAATTACATCTGCGTTTCTATCTATTGATATTACTAAACAATCCTTATCTTGTCTAAGATTAAGGCAAACCTCTTCCTCAATCATGGTATCTACAATAGTGGCCATTAGATATGGAATAAATTTTTTATCTAGTTGTTTTTTACCTTTGCTTGCTACCCATAATTCTTCACCTTCCAATAAATTATCAAATGTTCTAACAGCTACATTCCTAACATCTGAATCAAAATGTGTTGATTTTGATTTCCATAAATTTTCATCATATTTGCCTGGTTCTGCATAAAGCATATCAAAAGTTAAATTTTCATTAATCTCTTCAAATTCCCATACTTGTTTATTTGTCCACATTGGTGAAAATTCATTAATAATTTTTTTTGTTAGTTGATTCAACACGTAGCCTCTTATTCTCTATTGTTTAATCTTATCTTAAACTATTACTTACTGATTTTAAAAATTCTATTGTACATTCTGCCAATCCTTTATCTGAATGCTCTTTAATTTTGTGCTTACAATTGGGACATGTACCTTTTTGCTCTTCTACAAACTCTTCTCCTACTTGCTTCATACAACATTCCATTAATTCTTCAGTTGAATGTGACTCCATGGATAACTTACACGTTGGACATTCAGTCATTTTCTTATTTTTAATTTATTTTATACCCTAATAATATTTGATCTGTTCTAGAATAATTAAAAATATTGATTTTTTTTAAAATAAACGGCAAGTTATTTAGAAATAAAGAAAATATCCCTACTTGCTTTATTCTCATATTTGAGTAAATTTTCTATTTTTATGCAAATAATATTATTAAACCCACAGCTGATGCTGCTAGAGAAATTCCCATACATACATAAAATTTTATAAATTTTATATCCATACCCTACAGTAAAAACATCTAAAATTAATAGTTTAGAATTAGAAAACAGCAAATTTGATCATTTTGCATCGACTCTTTGGGAGTTACGTTTATCATCAAATCTGTGACTTCCTGTTTTCCATATTTCTAATAATTATAATGACAAAAAAATTCTTAAAATAAAAAATGTCATATGAATTCATCAAAATGGGTTGAAAAAATTATGTTCTTTTTAGTATTTTTAGAATTGAGCCTAGATTTGCTTCTTTTTACCCCTTTTAGCAATTAGATGATTGCCAATAATTTTATTCTTAATTGACAATCGTTGTAATTATGAGTGAAAATTTTGTTATTTCATGGGACCATGATTATTCTTTAAAGTGGTCTGATTTTAAAGCTGAATTAAATCCTGCAGTCTTTGAGGATTCTCACAGTACTATCAAATATGGATTTACGTGGACGGTCAACTCTGATAAAATAGATGACAAAATAGTTTTTTTAATTGATAGTATCAAAATTGTCACAGAATTTCATCCTTTATTATCGTGGGTTAGAGAATCTGAATCTAATAATAATTTATTAAAACATGAACAAGGTCATTTTGATTTAGCTGAAATGCTTCGAAGAGATCATGATATTGTATTTGAAAAAAAATTTTATCGTAAAGTTTTTGAGACACGTGGACAGAATGAAGCGCAACGAAAACAATTTGCTAAGGTAGATTCAGGTAGAATGATTTTAAATGAAGTAGACAAACTAAGTCTAATTTTAGCAAAAAAACGTAAAGAATATGATGTAGAAACAGAATATGGTCAAAATATTCAAAATCAATTAAAATATACAGATATTTTTAAAAACATGCAATTTTAATTCATAAAATATTTTTCATATTTAATTAGCGATGATTTTATTTTTGTGTGTTGAATTTATGTAATTTACTAAACTTTTATAATATTTTAAATAAAAATCTGTATCTTTAATTCTGGATCAAAATCTCTTTTGTTTATTTGAATATGTTTTTAGTGTTTTTCATTAATTTCAATCATGTGAGATAAACTATGTGATATATCTGATTTTCTGAGTGTTTTTATCGCAAGATTTCTGTAATGACAATTCAACCCATTCATTACAAATTTTTATAAAATTAGTATGTCTCCCTTTGAATTGTATCAATTCTAACTTTAACTATATTTTTTTAGTCAGTGTGGCTAATTTTTGCTTACTTTTTTTTGTCTTTCTATGATTTCTTTATTTCTTTCAACGTCTGAATGAATTTCTACATGCTGGAACAAATCTTCTTTTGATTCAAATATTTGCTCACAATAGTAACACTGATGCATCATTTTACATATGGTACAATTGCTTTTATAATTTTGTCATATTTATCTTGAAAATTCAAATACTTGATGAAATCCTTAATATCTTACTATGGGGATGCACTGATTTTCTCTTTTATTTCTAATCTATTTTAAAAAATAACTCTATTCTTAAATTGATTTTTATTGTGTTTCAATTTTAATTTCATTGTTACATTCAGGGAGTTTACCTGTTTCATTTTTGAATTTTTCCATTATTTCTTTTTGTTCTTCTACATGATCATTTGTAAATATTCTTTGATACGATGAAGTTTTTTGCATACACTCATCTCCTTCAAATTCTGTATCCACATATTTTGTGAATGTAGTTTCTAGATTTTTTGTTTCACCAATAAAAATTGGTTCTTTTTTTCTATTGTACAATACATAGACACCTGAGACTGGTTTTACTAATTTTGCACTATCAATCCAAACTCTCATTTTATCGTCTAGTAATTCCATAATTTATGGTAATTTGACTAGATATTAAACTAGCATGCTAAATTTTGTATAGTACAAGAACCTTCATGCTTTTAATACCTATAATCAAGATTATCATTCTTGACTCTTTTAGAAAAATTCCCTGATCCTTTTAGTCCACGTCAAATTCAAAAAGACATACTAGATGAAATTGAAGTAAAACTTCAATCAGGATACAAAAAAATAGTTATCTGTGCTCCTACGGGCGTTGGAAAATCTCTAGTTGGTGCCACTATTTCAAATTATTTTGATAGTTCTTTTACTGTAACTGCTTCTAAACATTTACAGGATCAATATATCAAGGACATTCCATTTTTAAAACCAGTTAAGGGAAAACAAAATTTTCCATGTTTGAAATTGATGGATGCTGAAAAAGTAGATAACGATAAGGAAGCAATGAGGTGGGGATTAACTTGTGAGAAGGGTCAATGCCAAGAAAGAATAAATAAAAACGGAAAAGAGGTGGTCCAAGTCTGTAAATTCAAACCTACAATTAAACACGTTGAAGATAAAACACAAGATTCACTTTCATGCCATTATTATTTACAAAAATATGATGCTCTTGTTTCTAAGCATTCTTTATGGAATTACCATGCGTTTTTTACCATTATGAAGTACAATAAAAAATTATTTGCGGATTATCTTAATAGAAAAGTTACTGTATTTGACGAAGCTCATAAAATTGAAGACCAAATAATACAATTTGTCGGATTTGATATTTTTGCCGGACAAGTGGATGAATGTAATCTAAGTACTGAAAGGTACAATTTCACTGATTTAGATTCTATGATTCAACTTACTGATGATATTGCGTTTTCATATGCAAAAAAAATCAAAGACATTAAAGAAAGCCCTGTATTTCAAAATAATCCTGATTTTGAATTAATTACAGGTTTGGAGCGACGTTATGACAAGGCTGCACAGGCAAAAATTGACATCATTGCAGATAAAGATAATTTTGTAGTCAATGATCCTGTAAACGACATCAATGGTAATTTTAGAACTATATCTGTAAAACCTATTGATGTTTCAAAATTTGCACATGAATTTTTTGAAACAGAATATCAAGTCTTTATGTCTGCAACAATACACAAATCTAGTTTTTGTGAAAATATGGGTTTAGAAAAAGATGATGTTGCGTTTGTCGATACAGCTAAATCCCCATTTCCATTAGAACATAGAAAAATTGATCTTCTTAATGTTAGGCGATTAAGTTATGGTTCCACTGAAGAAGATGAATTAGAAGTAATAAAAACAATTGATCGAATTTTGGATGACCATTCTGATCAACGTGGATTGATACTGACTTCCTCAATTCCAAGATGTCATAAAATTATTAGATATTTATCTCCAAAAAATACTAGACGTATTCGACTTTGTCATAGTAAAAACAAAGAGGATAAAACACAAGATGAAATAATCTCCGAGCATTCTTCTGATCCTACTGGTGTTTTACTTTCATCATCTCTGTGGGAGGGTGTTGATTTGAAAGATGATTTATCTCGATTTCAAATTATTGCAAAAGTACCATACCCAAATTATACTGAAAAAAGAACAAAAGCAAAAATGAATAAATTTCCTTTGTGGTACACTTCTCAAACATTAACTAAATTATTGCAAGGATTTGGTCGTTCCATAAGGAGTGATGATGATTGGGCAAGAACATATGTTCTTGACACTGCTGTAAATAACGTCTTTTTTAAAGGTCAGCAAATGATACCTAAAGCCTACTATGATGTTTTAGGAATGGATGAATCTTAGCATTTATTTCTAAATTTTTTATTAATCTATTTTATAGAATGTATGTACAAATCATGAAAATTTTCTCAATCTAAGTCTGTATCGTGTAATATCTCATTAAAATTATAATTTGTTTCATCTTTGGTTGTCATTATTTCATCTTTAATATCTTCAGAAAAAAGTTTTAATTTTTTTAATTGTTCTAAAACCTTTTTGTTACAATCATGCCATGAATTTAATGAGTGATCTGGCCCTTTACCGCTCATAAATGTCGGCATATTTTCAATCATTTTGTTACTTAAAGTCAAAATTTGTTTTGCTGCATACAGTGGTCGTGTTTCTACATTTGTAAATTCTGCATAACATTTGTTACAAACTATTATGTCGCATTCTGATTCCACTTTTCTTATGGTTTTATTTTGATGCTCGCATTCATACACATCTGAATTATTCAATACGCCTTGTTAATTTTTCCTGTTTTTATCTTCTTCTTTAATTATAAAAAAATATAATTCTACTCTAGTGTTCATTAGATAAACAAACTTTCCATGATTAAATGCACGTTTTTTTAAATCTGGATAAAAATAAAAAAATTATGGGATCATCATGATAGATATTCCCACAACAATTAGAAATCCTACAAAAAGAACTGAGCGCTCTTTTTGATCTTGTAGAAGTTTCTTTTCATACATGTTATTCATATTCTTTAATTTAGATTTTAAACAATGTAATCTATTTTTATAAATTCATGATACGAGATTTCTTATAGTAGACTTTCAAAGCGTTTGATCCTTTTATGAAAAATAAAATAATCTTAAATGGGTATCTTAGAATATTTGGATATGGGATTATTTGGTTTTGGTACATCTAAAATTGATGAGAGAAAAGAAGACCTGATTATCCAAGGTAAAGATTGGTATGACAAAGGTAATTCATTAGCCAAACTAGGCAAAGACCAAGAGGCTATTGCATGTTATGATAAAGCACTTAGTTTAGACTCTGCAAATTGGGGTGCCTGGACTAACAAAGGTAATTCATTAGCCAAACTAGGAGAAGACGAAGAAACTATCGTATGCTATAGTCAAGCAATTAGATTAAACCCTAAAGATCTGAGGGCATGGAGTAACAAAGGCTTTGCATTAAACAAACTAGAAAGATACGAGGAATCTATTAGGTGCTATAATCAGGTAATTAGATTCAACCCTAAAGATCATAATGCGTGGTTTAGCCGAGGCAATGCATTAGCCAGCCTAAGAAAATATGATGAATCTATTGCATGTTATGATAAAGCACTTAGTTTAGACTCTGAAGATCTAAGAGCGCTGTTTAACAAAGGTAATGCATTAGCCAATTTAAAAAAATTTGAAGAGTCTATTGAATGCTTTAATCAAGTAATTAAGAAAAACCCTGAATATCCATTTGCATTGAGATACAAAGGTGTGGCATTAAAAAAATTAGGTAGAGATGAGGAAGCCGAGTATTGTTTTAAAAAAGACAAAGAATCAGAATAGTTTTAGAAACATAATTTAAAAAAACGATAATAAATTTACTGTGAAAAATAAATCACACAAACTAAAACTATTGATTTACATCTTAAAGTAATTTTAAATTTTAACTAATAATGTAATGTTTGTTATGATATTTAGTTAAAAAAATTATTTCTTTAATTGTTCACTGGCATAATATTCCAGGCAATTAGGAATCCATGCATGTATGAATAACGCAATGCTCATTTTCATTGCTATTTTCCAATGATGTGCATATGATACGTTGTTATTTTCTAAATGTTTCATGAATAAATTTTAATTTACTACTATTTAATAATTTAGTTATACTTAATATTAGTATTATTATATTAAGTAATACTACTTATTCACTACTAACTTAATAAAATTATTTTTAGTAAACAAGACTAATTTAATTTGGAGTAACTTAATTTTTTTTCTTATTTTTTTAGTAATTATTTTTGACAGTGTTAATACGCTTTGTATGTAATTTGATTATTTTTATGGATTAGCAGATGTAATTGCACCCTTTGCAGCTGAACCTACGAGAGTCGCATATTTTGCAAGAGCACCTGTTTTGTAATTTGGTTCAGGTTTGCTCCATTGTTTTCTTCTACTTTCTAACTCTTCTTCAGATACATGAATGTCAAGAGCATTTGTTTCAGTATCAATTGTAATTTTATCACCATTTTTGACTAGTGCAATTGGCCCGCCAACATATGCTTCTGGTGCAACATGTCCTACCATGAACCCTCTTGTACCTCCAGAAAATCTACCGTCTGTTACCATTGCCACTTTTTTTCCTAATCCTTGACCCACTAGTGCTGCAGTTGTTGCTAGCATTTCCCTCATTCCTGGACCACCTTTTGGTCCTTCATATCTGATTACAACTACATCACCCTCATCAATTTCACCTTTGGATACTGCATCAAATGCATATTCTTCTCTATCGTAAACTTTAGCACTGCCAGTAAATTTTGTCATCTCTACACCTGCTGTTTTAATTACTGCCCCTTCTGGAGCTAGACTTCCTTTTAGAATAACTGCAGTGCCAACTTTGTGTAGTGGATTTTCAATTGATCTTACAATGTGCTGTTCTTTATCTGGTAGTTTAATGGCATCAAGATTTTCTTTAATTGTTTTACCTGTCACTGTCATGCAGTTTTCATTTAGTAATCCTTTTTCCAATAATTTTTTTAATACAAATGGTATGCCTCCAATTCTATCTAATGACTCCATTACATAATTTCCTCCAGGTTTCATATCTGCTAAGTGCGGTGTTTTTTTTCTAATTCTTTCAAAATCATCATACGTTAAATCAATATTTACCTCATTTGCAAGTGCAAGCAAGTGTAATATTCCATTTGTTGAACCTCCAACTGAATTTAACATCATTATTGCATTTTCAAATGCTTCAAAAGTTAAGATTTCTCTGGGTCTGATATTCATCTCTAAAAGTTTAGCACATGCAACACCTGAATCATATACCATTGTATTTCGTCTGTTATCTTCTGCTGGAGGACTGGCACTACCAGGTAATGCTAAACCAATTGCTTCTGAAATTGATGCCATTGTGTTTGCAGTAAACATTCCTCCACATGATCCTGAACTTGGACATGCTACATTTTCAATATTTTTTAAATCCTCTAATGATAATTTTCCTGCATCATAGGCCCCTACAGCTTCGTAAACATCTACAACTGTGAGTTCTTTTCCGTCTAACATTCCTGGCTTAATTGTTCCGCCGTAAACAAATACTGATGGAATGTTTAATCTTGCCATTGCCATCATGGTTCCAGGTAAACTTTTGTCACATCCTGCAATGCCAACTAGTGCATCGTATTGATGTGCTCTAACCATTAATTCAATTGAATCTGCAATTACTTCTCTGGACACTAAAGATGACTTCATACCTTCATGTCCCATTGCAATTCCGTCACTTACAGCAATTGTTGAAAATTCTCTAGGTGTTGCACCGCCATCTGATACTCCACGTTTAGCTTCTAAAGCTAATTGTGGAAGGTGAATGTTACATGGAGTTGCCTCATTACCTGTATGACAAACTCCTATGAATTGTTTAGATAAATCATTATCTGTAAGCCCCATTGCCTTGTACATTGCTCTATGTGGGGATCTAGCAGTGCCTTCTACTACATTTCTACTAGATATTTCCATAATAGATTATTTTTAAATCCGTATAATTTAGAGTTTTTTAAAATTATCATGCAATAATTTGTTCTTGTTATCTATTTTCAATGTATATCATAACGCTTAAGTTAAAATAAAATTTAGCAATTTTATGTCCTTTACAATTTACAAATTAAAGTGTGATAATGGGCATAGAACAAATGCTGTTGTATTAGATGGATTTACTCTAGAAGAGACGTTAGAAAAATTTCCACTTCGAACTAAATGTAAGAGCTGTTGTTTGTCATTACACAAATGTTAGTATTTTTTAAAATTTTATTCATTTAAATTGTAAATGCTAAATTATGTTCATATGAGTGATACACCAAAAATCGAACAAAAAGCCCTTCAATGCCCTGTCTGCAAAAGTGACAAAGCAATGATTGTAGGTGAAAATGTAAAACTAGGCGGAAAATTTGAAGACAAAGAATTTCTAACTACTGAATTGACTGTTTTACGTTGTACTAAATGCGGATATTACATGCTATTTGATAAAATGGCCCAATTTACAACAAAAGAAACAACTTAATTTTTTTATTTCATTATTTCTTGATTATCTAACTGTGTCAAGTATTCTTGAATCTGTTCATCTGTTTCTCCACCAAATGTTATGAGAATTTTATCATCTTCTATAATGTTGTAATCTCTAATGTCTGATACTGATTCCCCGTTAATGAAATACTTTAATGAATATTCGTCAGTTGTACAAAATGCTTTTCCATCAGGGAAAACATAACACTGATCATCTAATCCTATCGATAATGAATTAAAGAGATACTCTAATTCTACTCCCGTTGCATGCTTATGGATAGTTGTACCGTCTCGAGATTCAAAATGAACCCATGGAGATTTAATTTGATAAGCCGGTGCTGAAAAATCAAATTCATCACCAAATATTTTCACTAAAATTCCTGCATGTGCATGCTCACTTCCTAATGCACCTGCATTTTCTGGACCTCCTGGAGCTTCAACTGTCATTGTCAAAAACAAATATCCTGCATAACCTACAATTAATGCAATTACTGATAATACAGCTATTGCAATTAGAGTTTCTTTCTTTTTTGCAGCTGAGTGTTTTGTAGCATAATTATCCCGCTTAATTTCGCGCTCTTTTCTATCTTTTCGACCCATGAATGTTCAAACTCTGAAATTACCCCTATTAAAGATATAATAAAAACAATAAATAAAATTGAAAAATATGCTTTTGTATGACCTGCATTTTTTGTGACATTTTAGATGGAAAACGTGAGGGTCATCTTGTATACGAGGATGAAGATCATGTTGCATTTTTAGATAAATATCCAATTGATGATGGGCATACGCTAGTAATTCCAAAAAAACACCATGAAACAATTACCGATATGAATCCTGATGATGTCGGAAAAATCTTTTCATTAGTACCTAAAATTGCAAAAGCAGTGTTGAGAGGGGCTGGTGCTGATGCATTTAGTTTAGCTCAAAATAATGGCAAAGCTGCAAAACAAATTATTCCTCACGTCCATATTCACATAATTCCTAGATATAACAGCAAAGGGGTAGAATGGACAAAACGCCAAATTCCAACTGATAAGATGCTATCTGAACTTGCAGTAAAAATTCGAGCCGCCCTTATTTAGCATGGCCTGGATTATATCTTAAAATCGCTGCAACTTTTCCAAGGCTTGCAAGCATGTTTCCATGTTCTGCGCTTCCAGAAATAACTTCTAATTGTGATCCTGTTTTTGCTGCAATTATTTCCAAGTAATCCACAATATCTTGCTCATTAACTTCTGTATCCATTGCATTACATTCCGGACAGGGTTTGTTTTTGTACTCTGTCTTTTTTGGAATTACAAGTGGTCTTTCTACAATTTCTTCTTGAATGTGTTGACAGCGCTTACACTCAGCCTCCACTCTATGTAGATTAGTGTTATCTGTAATCATTAAAATTTTAACCACGTTATTTTTCAAATATTCTATAACCTCTTGCAATCCGTATGAGCCTTTTCCTGTGTTGGTGTTTATTTCTCTAAATAGATCTTCTATCATTTTTTTCTCTTCAACTAGTCTGAAATTTCCTAAAATATCTCCTGATTTTGCAAAGGCCTCTCTAATTCCTTCAGCACCTGCATAACCTGAATCAATTGTATTGATGATGTTATTTTGTAATCTGTATTCCAAATAATTTCCATTTATGAAATCCTCCTTTGTTGGTCCTGGACCTGAAATTATTAGTCCTTTAACTGGATAGATATCGATAAAATATTCTCTTGTAGTTTGTGCAACTCTGTTGTAGAAATAACTTAATTCCATTTCTCTTAACTTTTGAAATCTTTTTGCAGATTGACCGCCCTGTCTATGCTTACCTGCTACACCTGAACCTGTTTGAGATAAAACTTCAATTTTATCTCCGTACAGTAATCCCCAACCGGCATCTTTTGCATCAATTGCTAAAAATCCAATAAGATTGTCGTCTTTTAGCATGTCTTTTAAAATATCTACATGGAAATGATCATCACACCTGTAGAGATACTGATTCAAATCTTTTGGTGGATCAATTTCCCACACTGTAACTACTTCACTTCCCAATGGTCCTCCTTCATCTGTAGGTAGCGCTCCACAAAACATCACCAATCCCCTTGCAGGTGTTTTTTTGTATAGCTTTAATCTCTGAACAACTTTACCCAGAGAATCAACTACGTGGGATCTTGTAAGATCAGACTTTATGTTATCTGCAGTTCCTTGTTCTTGTTGAAGTGCACTGATAATTTCGTGAAGTTGTTTTCCTTTTGGAATGTACACTGTAATTAATTCTGTGCCTCTGCCTGATTTTTTAGATAATTCTTCTAACGTTTTTCTAATTTTATAGAGTTTAACTGAATCTTGCTTTTCTATGTTGATTATAGGCATTCACTGTTTGTTCTTTTTATCGGATATTAATCAATATTGATTTAATTTCCAATTTACAAATTATAATTGATTAAAATATAAAATAATATTCCGACAATGCTGTTTTGATCTAAATTAGATAATTTTAGGTGCAAATAATGACATGATTTGACGCATAACTCTTTTGAATCTGTAATAATCACACTTGACTAATTTTGATATCTGTAATAATCACACTTGACTAATTTTGATATCCGCAACTTATGCAACGATTAACTTTTTTATCAAA
>ERZ890510.1138-NODE-1138-length-18248-cov-6.479415_pt1 | contig 18248 bp, 12 predicted proteins | sample MGYA00521265_ERZ890510 | MGnify/ENA primary metagenome ERZ890510 (study PRJEB32303, sample SAMEA104408624) | aquatic metagenome | biome: Brackish water; feature: Chemocline; material: water | place: Baltic Sea | collected 2014-10-26T21:54:00 | depth 110 m ...
GCCGCGATGCGCCAGGCGCGAACCGAGACTAGGGACGCCGTTGAGCGCGGCCTCGCACAGGCGGAGGCGCGTTCAGCGGCGGACCTCCACGCCCAACGTGACCGAGTGCATTCGGAAGGTGCGGCGTTGGCCGTGGCCGCAGCGGAACGCGTGCTTCGTCAGGCGTTAGGGCCCGAGACGCAGCAGGCGTTGCTGGCATCCGCACTGCGCGAGATCGCCGACACGAACGTCGACGTCACCGTTCCTCTTCAGGGGTTGATATCGGTGACCAGCGCAGTCGCGCTGACCATTGAAGAATGGAGCGCCGTCGGTGACGCCCTTCGCTTGCTGTTCGGTGAGTTCCCCGCAGCCGTGCATCACGTGCGACCCGAAGTGCTCGGAGGTCTCACCATTGAGGTCGGCGACACGGTCATAGATGCGACGGTGCTTGGCAAGTTGCACCAACTGCAAGACGAACTGGAGCAGGCTGAGTCGGAGACGCCGGACTAAGGACGCCCGAATCTCGCAACGACGACGTTCGTGACCACGATGGCAAGCCCGAATACGATGACGAGCCCACCAAGGATGATCCCCCACGGCCCCAGGCCGAGCGGTGTGACGCCGAACCAGTCCTGCACCGGGCCGTACAGGATGCCCACCTGCAACAGCAGGCTTCCCCCAACTGCGACCGTTAGCCAACGGTTCACGAAGAGCGAGGTACGTTCCTGACAGCGGATGATCGCCAGCCGCAGGTACTCCTGGACAACGAACGCTGTGAACGTCATCGTCTGCGCCGCTTCCAGATCGTATAGCGCGAGCCCGATAGCGAACGTGCCCAAGATGACCGCCGCCATAACGAACCCCGTGCCCGCGAGCAGCGCAAGCATGCTCCGACCGATGAGGCGCCCCCGCTGAGGAGGTTCGCGCATCAGCCCGCTGTGGGCGGGGTCAACGCCCAGGGCGACGGCGGGGCCGCTATCCGTGATCAGATTGATCCACAGTATCTGCACAGCCGTCACGGGTAAGTAGCCGAACGCCCCCGCTATCAGGATGACGAGAACCTCCGCGAAGTTCCCGATCAGCAGATAGTTCACGAACTTCTTGATGTTCGCGAAGATGCGCCGCCCCTCTTCCACCGCCGCCACGATGGTCGGGAAGCTGTCGTCCAGCAACACCATGTCCGCAGCGTCTCGTGCGACCTCCGTTCCCCTGATGCCCATGGCGATGCCCACGTCCGCGGCCTTCAGCGCGGGCGCGTCGTTCACCCCATCCCCCGTCATCACGACGACCTGGCCCGCCTGCTGAAGCGCCTCAAGGATCAACACCTTGTGGCGCGGCTCTGCCCGAGCGAACACGTTGATGCGACCTACAACCTCGCTTAGCTCTTCGTTCGATAGCGCATCCAACTCGCGCCCTGACATGGCGTCGCCCCCGAGCCCCACCTCCGCCGCGATCGCCGCCGCCGTGGGCTTGGCGTCGCCCGTGATCATCACAACGCGTATCCCTGCATCCCTGCACGCCTGGATGGAGTCTTCCACCCCCTCGCGCGGAGGATCGCTGATGCCAGCCAGGCCCACGAAGGTGAGATTCGCCTCGATTGCTTCGCCGCCCCCTGTCGGCGCTGGGCCCATCGCCAGCGCCAGCACGCGATAGCCCTGGGACGCGAGATCGGTGGTTGCCGCTTCGATCTTCCGCCGACTCTCCTCGTCCAACGGCACCTCGTCGCCCGCTTCCAGCACGCGCGTCGAGACTTCCATGATCCTCTCCGGCGCGCCCTTGGCCAGCAGCATCGGCGAATCCCCGCCTTCGACCACGACGCTCATCATGCGGCGTTCCGATGAGAACGGAATCTCTTCAGTGCGGGTGTAGTCGATAAGGGGCACCCCTGCCTTGAAGGCACCCGCCAGCAGAGCGATCTCCGTCGGGTCGCCCATGAACGAGCCGTCCGCGCTCAGGTGAGCGTTATTGCACAACCCCGCCGCAAGCATGGCCGGGCTCGCGCTGAGGTCGACGGACCGGTCGTCCACCTGGAACTCACCCTCCGTGCCTAGCGCATCACCCGTCACCTCCAGCAGATCGCCACTGATCAGCACGCGTCGCAAGCTCATCCTGCCCTCAGTGATCGTGCCCGTCTTGTCCGTGCAGATCACGTCCGCTGATCCGATGATCTCGACGATGGGCAAAGAAGAAACGAGAGCACGCCGCTCCAGCATGCGTCGGGTTCCGAAAGCTAACGCCAGAGTCATCACGACGGGCAGGCCTTCCGGGATCGCAGCCACCGAGAGGGCGACGGCAATCACGAAGGTTTCTAAAAGAGAATTCCCGACAACTGTGAGTTGCACTGCAGCGACCAAAAGGATCAAGACCGCGATGATCCACGTTATACGTTTGCCCAACTCGGCGATCTCTCTCTGGAAAGAGGATTTGCCCTTCTTGATCGCCTGCATCGCCCCCGCGATCTGGCCGATCTCCGAGCGCATCCCGGTCTGCGTCACGATGAACGTCGCCCGCCCGGTCAGGGCCGTCGTCTCGGCGTACACACAGTTGGTCCGCTCCGCCATGTCAGTTGCATCGGGCAACGGCGCTACCGTCTTGGCCACGGACAGGCTCTCTCCAGTGAGCGCCGACTCGTCCACCTGCAGGTGAGAGACCGCGAGCAGTCGACCATCCGCCGGGATCCTATCGCCCTCCTCGATGGCCACGGCGTCCCCCGGTACGAGTTCGCGGGCGTGGATGGTCAGCCTTCGTCCGCCCCGCATCACCGTCGCGTAGGTCGCCGCCGCTCGCTCCAGCGCTTCGATCCCTTGCTGCGCGCGATGGTTCTGCACGAAGCTGAACGCAGCGTTGGCAAAGACGATGCCCAGGATGAGTAAGCCATCGCCACGATCCGAACTCTCGGGGCTCACGAAGCTAACGAACAGGAGCAGCGAGGCCGCCGCCAGCAGGATCAGGATCAGTGGATTGGTGAACTCGCTGAGCAGCATCTTCGCGCGCGACTCCGGCGGAGTTTGCGCGAGTTCGTTGGCCCCCACCGCTAGCAGGCGTGCCTCTGCCTCTTCCGCAGATAGTCCGTCGTCGCCCGCCCCAAGCGCGACTCGAACAGCCGTGACCTCCATGGCATGCCATGCCTGTGTGGCCGACGCGAGCGGTTGGTCGGCATTGGTGCGAGTACCAGCCGTGAAGATCGTTGCGCCTAGAGGCCCATCAGCTTGTCGAGCCCAACCGTCAGGCCCTGAAGGCCCATCACCTTGCGCACAGCCAGCAGCACGCCTGGCATGTAGCACTCTCGATTATTCGTGTCGTGCCGCAGGGTCAGCGTCTGCCCTGGGCCACCGAACGTCACCTGGTGGTGAGCCATCCGGCCTGGCATCCGCGAACTATGAATACTCATCCCGTTGTAATTGCCGCCCCTGGTTCCCGGAAGAGGCTCGCGGGTCGGGTCGTTGTGCTCGAAAGCCTCGGGGTGGGCATCGTGGATGGACTTGGCGATGCCGATGGCCGTCCCCGATGGGGCATCGACCTTCATCTCATGGTGCTCTTCGTAGATGTCGACGTAGTCGAAGTACGGCGCGGCCATGGCCGCAAGCGTGCCAAGCAACACCGCGCCGATGGTGAAGTTGGGGGCCAGCAGACCGCCAAGATGATGCTCCTGGCACTGCGCATCCAGGTATGCGATCTGATCCTCGGTGAATCCCGTCGTGCCGATCACTGGCCGAGTGCCCGCCGCCAGCGCCAGCGGGATCATCGGGAAGCTAGCCGCCGAGACGGAGAAATCCACAACGACATCGGCTTGAGCAGCCATGTAGCCGTCGCGAGCGTCCGTGTAGTAGGGCACGCTGACGGGCAGCGCCTCAAGCTGGTTCTGCGGTATCCGGTCGATGGCCGCGACGAGAGTCATATCAGGCGCAGCGTTCACCGCGCGCAGCACCTCGCGCCCCACGCGACCTGCCGCACCGTGCACCGCGACCTTGATAGTTTGAGCGTTTGTCATAGTGAGAGGATTATAGCGTTGGGCGATGGGTTGACTAACGCCCCGCTTTGGAGTGTCGTGTACGCATGGACGACCGATACCAACGCACAGTCGCGGCCTTGCGCGGCCCCGATGCCTACGTGCACGAAAGCGCGACCCTTCGTGGGCCCATCGACGTTGTGGAGACCCACGTCTCCCACCTCTTCATGACGTCCGACCTCGTCTACAAGATTAAGAAACCTGTCGACCTCGGGTTCATTGACCTGTCCACGCTGGAGCTTCGGCGAGCGAACTGCGAGGCTGAGCTACGCCTGAATCGACGACTATCGCCCGATGTCTACCTTGCCGTGCTGCCAGTCGTGCAACGCGATGGCGCCATCACCCTGGGTGGCGATGGGGACGTCATCGAGTACGCGGTCAAGATGCGCCGGCTGCCGCACGACCGCATGCTGGATGCGCTCCTGGCGACCGATGACGTCACCGTCGCAGACATTGAGCGTATCGCGGACTACTTGGCAACGTTTCACCAGTCGGCCGAGACATCGCCCGAGATTACGCGCCGAGGCGGCTTCGACACGCTCGCAGGCCTGGTCAGCGACAACTTCCATCAGACCGAGCGATTCGTCGGGACGCTGGTCACTCAGTCAGCTATCGAGCTCATCGCGGCGTACAGCCGTGCGTTCCTCAGGCAAAGAGAGTCGACCTTCCGCGTGCGCGAACAGAGCGGTCGCATCCGTGACGGGCATGGCGACCTGCACGCGGCCCACGTGTGCCTCCAAGAGGCGATATCGGTCATCGATTGCTTGGAATTCTCGCCTGCCTACCGGTACGGGGACACCGCGTTGGATCTGGCGTTCCTAGCCATGGATCTGGATCACTTTGGCCGCGAAGACCTAGCGCTGGCCTTAGTGGAGCGGTACATGCAGAGCGCCCACGATGACGGGGTTCGCGAAGTCCTGACGTTCTTCAAGTGCTACCGAGCCATGGTTCGCGCCAAGATCGCCGCCATACGGTTCGAGACTGCCACCGCAGACGATGAGAAGGGCAGGGCTGTCGCCGAGCGCGAAGCACGAGAGTATTTCGACCTCGCGTTCGGCTACGCGTTGTCCGCGCTGCCAGGCCGCGCCTTGCTCGTCGTGATGGGCCTCCCTGGAGCTGGCAAGTCAACGTTGGCGAAGGCTCTGGCAGGCTCATCGACAGTCGCGTCGTCGGACTTCGCGCGGAAGCGACAGGCCGGTTTGGCACCAGACCAGCACAACTACGTGCCCTACGGGACGGGGATGTACTCGGCTGCGGCTGACGAGCAGGCGTACGAGGCCATCATCGAAAGAGCCCTGAGAGAGCTGCGTGCAACAGCGCAGGGGTACCAAGTAGTGGACGCGTCGTTCAGGAACCCTGTGTATCGCGAGCGGATCGTCCAAGAAGCGAGCGCTGCGGGCGTCGACGTGTGGTTCATCGAGGCCACTGCCTCGCCGGAGGTCGTGCGCAAGCGCATCGCGGCGCGTATGGCGCGGGGTGATGATGTGTCGGACGCCACGATCGCCGTATACGAGCGGGCCCGCGCCGAGTGGGTGCCTATAAGCGAGGTGGCCGGTTCACGCCACCTCGCAGTAGACACCGATCGGCCTGCCGCAGAGGCGGCAGGCCAAGTGTTCGACGCTGTGCTCTCCGACGCTCTACACCGTGGGCCTGCTGACGGCTGGGCCACCTGGTCGCATCGCGCAACCGCTAGCGGCCGTCGGCACAACGCCTAGATAACGACGGGATGACTCAAGGCGCTCGTGACGATCTCTTCGGCGGCGTCGAAGCACGCTAGAACAGCGTCTGTGGACTTTGCGTCATCGCAAGCCGTGCTCGTGATCTCCGCGAGGGCTTCTCTGGCTCCGGCTGCTATCACTGGCATCGAACACCTCCAGGCCATTGCTGTGAACATTAGCTAGGCCGTTCTGGCCTGCACGTATTGGGATGCGACTTGCGCGGATGCGGTGCACGAAAAAGGGCCCGTCGATTATCGACGGGCCCTTAGGTTTTCGCTTATGCGCAGCGACTAAGCGGTCGCGTTGCGTGCGCGGGCTGCCATCTCTTCGTCAACGCCGCGCTCCCACTCGCGCTTGAGCGAGTCAGAGACGTTGAGGGTCATGGAGCCGACGTTGCCGACCTCAAGCTTGAGCGTGTCGCCGTCTTGGAGGGCACCCAAGCCCTGGTGGTTTGTGCCAGTGCTCAGGATGTCACCCGCGTGCAGCGGGAACTGACGCGTGGCGAACTCGATGCACTCCTTGACTGAGTGGGCCATGTCTGAGGTGTTGAAGGACTGACGGCCCGTCCCGTTGACCGTGATAGCCAGGTCGACGTTCTGCGGGTCTTCGATCTCGTCCTTGGTGATGATGAACGGGCCCATAGGTCCGAACGTCCGCCAGGACTTGACCTGGAAGAAGCTGGTCTTGCCCTCAGGTCCGATGTTGCGGGCGGAAACGTCGATGAAGCCGGTGTAGCCGAAGACGTAGTCCATGGCGTCCTTCTGGTCGACCTTCCCCTCGGCATCCTTGCCGATTATGACTGCGAGCTCAGCTTCGTGGTGGAAGATGGTCGCAGGGGCGTCCGCGTCGAGGATGATCGTGTCACCGTCGCCGATCACGCAGTCGGAGTCCTTGAGGAACGCGTCGATCTGAGGCATCGGGCGCTGGCCGTACTCGAGGTAGTTGACCGCCATGCAAACGATCTTGTCAGGCCTCGGGATCGGGGGGCGCATCTTTACCTCTGTGAGAGGCTTGCCCTCAGAGACGTTGGCCAGGTTTTGGAAGGCGTCCTTCACCTGATCCCAGTTCTCGATGACGAGCTGGATGAGCTCTTGCGGGCCGTGGGCGTGCACGCCCTCTAGCACTTCGGACACGTCCACGATGTGAGTGTCGTTCTTGACCACACCGAGGGTCCAGTCGTCGAAGAATCCGATCTTCATGCGTTGCTCCCCTTTTCGCTATTTCGCTTACTGCGCCGTTATTTGGTCTTGGGGTCCGTGACCATGTGTGCCTTACGCCCCGGGCGCGTCAGGCACGATGGGACGGACGGTGATGCTCTCATGTCTCTTGGGGCCTGTCGAGATGAGGTCGATGGGGCATCCGATGATTTCCTGGATACGGTCCACGTACGCCCGCGCTTCTTTCGGCAGTTGGTCGAGGTCGGTCACACCCGCTGTGGGAATGATCCACCCGGACATCTCTTCGAGCACCGGCGTGGCCCGCGCAAGTAGTCCTGGAAGGCTAGGGAACCGATCGTACCGCTTCCCATCTACCTCGTAGGCCACACATATCTGCACGCTCGGCATGCCGTCCAGGACGTCCAAGCGAGTCAGCACTGCCGACGTGAAGCCGTTGATAGCCCTACTGTGGGCTGCGGCCACACCGTCGAACCAACCGACCCGACGCGCACGACCGGTCGTTGCTCCGTACTCCTGCGCAACCTCACGTATGTGCTCGCCAGTCGCGTTGTTGAGCTCGGTTGCCATGGGGCCTGCTCCGACACGGGTCGAGTACGCCTTGAAGATGCCGATGATGCTTTCGATACGCTGCGGTGGGATACCAAGCCCCGTGCACGCCCCACCGATGGACACCGACGATGACGTGACGAACGGGTAGGTGCCATGGTCAAGATCCAGCAGCGCGCCCTGCGCACCTTCAAGCACCACGCGCTCGCCCCGATCCAGGGCATCGCTCACGCGCTGCTCCACGTTTGTCACGTAGCGCTGCAGCTTGGTTCCGTATTCCAGGCACTGGTTGTACAGGGCTTCTAGGTCGATAGGATCAGCCTCGTAAACCTTGGTCAGCACCAGATTCTTCGCGGCAACCACGCTGGTGAGTCGCTCTCTCAGGTACGGGGCATCCAGCAGATCCCCGATACGTATCCCCGCCCGCGCTGTCTTGTCGACGTACGCGGGGCCGATTCCGCGGCCGGTCGTGCCGATCGCGTTCTCTCCACGTGCTTGCTCTTCCAGTTGGTCGAGCTTGACGTGATAGGGCATGACTACGTGTGCGTGGTCACTTATTACGAGCCCGCTCGTGTCCACGCCGCGCGATTCGAGCGTGTCGATCTCCTCGAGCAGCGCTCCAGGGTCGACGACGACGCCGGGTCCGATGACCGACGTGCAGTGCGGCCAGAAGATGCCCGCTGGCACGAGGTGGAGAGCGAACTCCCCTTTGTCGTTGATGACCGTGTGTCCCGCGTTGTTGCCACCTGAGAACCGGACGACAAAGTCCGCTCGCTCAGATAGGAAGTCAACAACTTTGCCTTTGCCTTCGTCGCCCCACTGGGCGCCGATGATTCCGTATGCAGGCAATAAAATACCTCTCGCCGTGAAAGGTGTGCACGTTGGCCACGAAACACGGCATACAAACTCCGGCCCACGCCGGAAATAGGCGCAGGCCGGGCCAGATTATACCAGGGTGCGCGGCAGAAGGAACGGAACCCTCATCGGTACTCGGTGGATCGCGTTACGCTGGGCGCATTCGCCCCCTGTCCGATGACCGTTACCTGCAGCGCGCCGGAGAGTGGGGCCAGGTGGGGAATGTGGATGAAGAAGCTGCCGAAGTTGAGATCTACCCGGTCGTTTACGAGTACTTCCCCCTGGCTCGTGACCTGAATGGTGACGCTCTCGCCGATGGGCCAGCCCTCGCCCATGATCTGTATGTGCGAACGCACTGTGTCGGGAACAACGAGGGGCTCCACATGAGGCATGGTGCGTGCCCGTTGCCGCCACCAGTGGGAGATGGACTGTGAATCGATGTACCTTGCGGGGCTGATCTGCGTGCCGCTCTGGTCGACATGTGACACGGCCCACCGGTTGTCCGAGCAGACGGTGGTTGCCGTCACCACGCCGCACGCCCCCGCGAGATGCAGAAGCGTTTCGGTTCCATCAGGGTGGCCGATGTGGAGCGCGTTGGTGAGATCGATCGCGGCTGCGGGGGCCTGTGCATTTGGCGCGTCGTTGATGATGGCGAGCAGGTCCCGGACCGCGTCGCGTTGCTCCGGCTTGCCTGACCACAGAGGTGCGCCGGTAGGCAGCGATGATGTGCCATCGGTAGCGTAAATGACCCTCGCCTGTCGACCATCCACCGACAATCCTGCTGGCCACCCTACGCTGATTTCTTTCGTCTCTGACCTGTGCACGAAGATTCCAGGCTGCGCCCCGCTAACGCTGATCTCCATCACCCCAGGCTGAATGACCGCAGGAATGGTGCCTTCCCATTCCCAGGCCCCCATCGTTGTCCGGGCTTCACCGAACTCTACTCGGCGCTCATTGATAACGGTGCTCAAGACGACCATTTCGTCAGGCCACCCTTCGCCGGAGAATCGCGCGGTCTCGTCCACAGACACGCCGTTCGGCCACGTCACAGCCTCCACCGCAGTGAAGTGATCGTCGAGACCCCCCCACCATTTGGTGATCTCCGCGGAACGCACAGCAACAGACGAACCACCGACGAGAAACCAGTGATCCGCTACCGGTTCCCGAGTGGCTTTGTCTGCGGCCTGCATCACCTGGACCCGACTCCCGTCGGTGAAGTGAATCGTCAGAACTCGACCGGTGATCTGGAAATTGTCTTTGGATAGCACCATGCCCGTCGAGAGTGCATCAGTGAGGGAGTTGACGATCAGAGCGTCACTCGACGAAAAAGGCCTCAGCGACGTCGTGGCGAAACGAGGGTCGTTCTCCACTAGCCGTATCGTCTTGGCCGCCAGCCACCTCAGTGGGTTTCCATCCTCGATCACACCGGGTGGTTGTGTAGCTGGAAGTGCGGGTGGTTCAACTGCCAGGGCTTCGTCGTGACTCGTGAATGTCCACTCCTGCGTCGCGCCACCGTCCACCACGGCGACAGATAAGAGCTCGCTGGAGGCCCGATTCATGCGGATCCACGTGGTCTTCCCTGGCCCTGGACGCGCTACGATCTGATACGCCTGCACGCCCCCAACCATCGTCTCGCTCACCACGATATCGCCACTGACATCAATCGTGCTCAGCAGATGCTGTGCAGGCGAAACTCCCTCGTTGAGAAAGCCCAAGTTGTAGCGCGCGAGGTTGCTTCCGATCTCCCATTGCCCATCGGCCAAAGTGGGCGACCGCATGTAGGTGGCTTCTTGGCTCTTGATTTCCTGATATGCGGGTAGTAGTAGACAGTCGGTCGGTGCGGGGGCACCAGGGACAGATGGGGGACAGACCGGAAGCGCCACTGATGCCTCGTAGAAACCAGGCGCCACCCATACCCCTGTCACCTCCACCTGCGCAACGTTGCCTTGTGCGACCTCCAGCGTAAACCGGTACGCGTCGAGCTCTGCGACCGCCGCTCCAGCGTCGGCTAGTGCTTTATCTGCAGATGGAGGACGCGGCGTTGGCGTCGGGGTGGGAGGCATCGGAGTCGGTGTGGCCGTGGCCGTCGGCGTTGCAGTCGGAAGCAACGTCCTCGGCGTTGGCGTCGCGTCAGGGCCGCTGCACGCGGCGACGGCCAGCACGAGCGCCAACAGGGTGATCGGGATACGAGCAGAATCGATATGGGTCAATGTAAACACCACTGGACGATACATGTTCAGGGCCGCGACGGCCATAGATGGGCTGAACGGGTTACTGCTGGGCTGCCAGCGCGATGGCTCCCAATGCCCCGGCCTCGATACCCAGCGCTGGTGGAGCAACACGGGTCTGCTTGCCCATGTCCGCGAAGGCCAATTCCCGCATGCGCGCAACTGATGGCGCGATGTACGAGTCCCACTCGTTGGATAAACCACCGCCGATGACGATGACCTCCGGGTCCAAGATATTCACCACGCTCGTCAGCGCCGTACCCATATGCTCGATCGCGTTCGCCACCACCGACGACGCCAGCGCATCGCCAGCGCGAAGCGCATCGAAGATCGCAATCGCATCGAGCTCGCCCCCCGCCGATTCCAGCGACGACCGCTCGCCCGCAGCCATCCGCTCGTTGGCGATCCTCGCTAGAGCGGTTCCCGAGCAATGGGACTCCCAGGCACCAGGTGTGCGGCTGCGACCGTAGGGCCCGTGGGTGTCTACCGTGATATGGCCGATCTCGCCTGCGAAACCGGACGTGCCGGTGTACACCTCGCCGTTCAGGACGATGCCCCCACCGATTCCCGTGCTGATGGTGATGAACAGCAGGTTCGTCGTGCCTTTGCCCACGCCGAATCGCTGCTCCGCCAGACCCGCGAGGTTCGCGTCGTTCCCGATGACCGTCGGGATGTTCCAGCGTTCGCGGAACATGGACACCAAGGGGGCGTCCGCGATCTGAGGCATCTGCGGACATGAGACGAGCATCCCCCGGTGCGGGTCAACAGCGCCTGCGGCAGCGATGCCCGCTCCATGGATGGACGCTGGTTCAACACCTGCGTTTGCGACCGCCTCGCGCGCAGTTTGTACGATGACATCGACGATGACATCGGCTCTCTGGTCGGCTTGCGACGGATTGACCGCGCGCCCCAGCATGCGACCCGTAGCGTCTCCCACGACCGCGAGGGTCTTGGTGCCGCCGACATCGATTCCAACGTAGAGCGGAACTGCGGAGGTCACTTGGCTTTCGGGCCCTGCTTGCCAGCGGGCTTGGCGCCGTTCTGGCTGTAGCCACCAGGCTCGGCGAGGCTATTCATGAGGCGCAGATGATCTTCCAGCAGCCGTGTGGTGAGGAAGTTTTCGCGGACGTGCTCGCGCCCCACGTGCCCCAACATGTCCCGCACTGGCGGGTCGTCGAGCAATTCGCTGATGCAACGGGCGAACTCTTCCGTGTTCTGCGCCACACGACCGGCCCGACCGCCCGCGAGTTGCATGGGAATGCCCCCTGCGGGGCTACCGACGAATGCTTTGCCTTTCCAGAGCGCCTCGGCGACGACCAAGCCGAAGCCTTCGCGGATCGACTTCTGCATGAGGACATCTGCGGCACTCTGGAAAGTGTTGACCTCCAGGTTGCCGACACCATTGAGATTCGTCAGAACGTGGATGTCGTAGTCTTCGCCCGCTTTGCGAACGATGCGCTCGTAGAAGGACCACGCTTCCGGGTCATCGTTGGCCATCGAAGCGACCATGATGAGCTGAAGTTCTGGGCGTGTGATCTTCAGCATCCGGTAGACATCGATCACCCCAAGAGGATCTTTCCAGGGATCGAAGCGAGAGATCTGGGCGATGATCGGCCTGTCCGGGTCGATCTCGTAGCGATCCAGAACCTCACGAACCACCTGAGGGGAAATCTCTGAATTCTTGGTGCTCGTGGGGTCGATAGCAGGCCGGATGACAGCGAGCTTTGGCCCCTCGATCGTTCCCTTCACGTACTCTTCCATTGTGAAGATCATCGCGTCGTAGCCCTGAACGTAGCCCTTCAGGAAATCCCATACCTCTGGCAGGGATTCAGTCGTGTCCAAGTGGCAGCGCCAGATCCATTTGGCGCCGAGCACCTTAGGATCGCGTTCACGGATGTAGTGGAGCAGGCCTGCAGGCTGCGGGTCATGCACGATCACGAAATCGTAGTCACCGTCGATGCCGTCGGCGTTGGCCTTGTTCGTGTCGCGCCACATGTCCGCCATCGTGTTGTTCCACGGGATATACATGCCCTGCATCGCGTTGTGCATGCTCTTGGAAACGTTGAAAAAATCGGGGCTAGCCTCGATCACCCGCCAATCGGCTTCGATGCCCAGATCCTGGAGCAGCGGGATGAACGTGGCGAGGATCTCAGCGACGCCTCCTCCGTACGACGTGGCGTTGATGTGGAGGACTTTCGCTCCCTTGAGAGGGGCAGCAAGATCTCTGATTCGTTGGATCACTTCTTCACCAACGAAGGGAATGTAGGCCTGAAGAGACCGGGGAGTGACTGCTACGCTGGTAGGCATTATTCGGACGCGCTCCGCCCTGACCGCCCTGGTAGCACTTGCTGGAAGAGCTTGAGGTAGCCGGCTAAATAGTGGGTGATCAGATGATGCTGCGCGATGCGATCCTTCGCGGCGGCGCCGATGCGTTCGGCCGTTGCGGGCTCATTGAGCAGCCCAAGTATCGCGTGAGCTTGCTCCGGGGGCGTATCAGCCAGAACCCCAACCAAAGGCCGGGTCAGCACGGCTTCTGCCACCGGGCTCCGGCCGCTAACGATGGGCTTTGCCTGCCACATCTCCTCAAGTAGTTCGATGGAGATTCCGCGAGGCATACCTTGATGGATCAGCACGGTGGCTTGATCCCTAAGTGTGGTCAGTTCAACGTTGCCCACTCGATCCATTTCGGTGAGAACCGTGACATCGCCGATAGCCCGCCCGCGCTCTCGAAGGTGGTTCAACGCTTGGGCGTTGTCTGGGGCGTCGCCGAGTAGGTCAACGACCACCAGCTGCACGTCGGGCCGCTGAGCCTTGACCAGTTCGTAGGTGTCGAGGACACGTAGCGGGTCGTCCTCGCGCAGGCTGAGAACGATCTGGGCGAGGATCGGTCGGTTGGGGTCTATCCCTCGCTGATCCATGATCGTTTGCTTCATGGCGGTCGATACGGCGCCAGATCGCGGACCAAGGGGATCAACCCCTGGCGGGATAACAACATTGCGCTTGGTCGGCGCGTCAGCCCTTATGAACGGCTTGTAGTCATAGATGGAGGCTGCGAAGTGATCGGCGTAGGGCCGGATGAGCGACCAAGATTCCGAGACTGCGGCGTGGTAGTCACGGTGAGAGTCCCAGAGCCAAGCGCCAGCCGGACGCTTGCCCGTGAGCTGTGTGATGGCGTCGTAGATACCCACCGAAGCGGTGTGGTGCACGATCACGATATCGAAATCTTCGTCGAACAGGCGAGCGTTGGCGGCGTTGAATTCCAGCCAAGCCTTCTCGATCTCGGCGGACCACTCAACCTGTCCGCCCGAAAGGGCCCTCCGGATGTCGCGATCCATATCAAGGAACTCGGCAGACACACGAACCTGCTGCCAGTGCGCGTCGAGACCAAGGTCAGAGAAGAGAGGGACGGAGCTGTGTAGAAGGCTCCTGACTGCCCCACTGGCCCCGGGCGAGGACAGCGCGAGTATCCGTTTGCCTTCCAAGGGCTTGGCGAGTCGACGCAATTCGTCGATAGCGGCTTGTCCAACGATAGGCGTGTAGTCGTTGATGGAGTGTGTGCTTACGGCGACGCTGCCGAACATTGGCCCCTACCTATTGTCTAGTTAGCGAATTATCTGGTCAGCGAAGGCTTATACACCTCCATCGCTAACAATGGTGGCCACCTTAGGAGGCTCTGGTCAAGAGCGTGGGCACGCGGTTTCCCATGCGTGTTTCGCACCCGCGCCAACCGGTGTCTATAATCGGCGCGCAGCGACGCAGTCGTCTGCGAACTATCCAGCGTGCACTTGCGGGCCATCGCCTGCGGGCCATAGAGGAGAACGTGATGACAACCTTTGACCGGACGACGGAGGACACGGGCAACGTGGTTTCCTTGGATCACGTGAACCTCTGCATCGGTGACCAGCAGGCCGCAACGCTGTTCTACATTGTTGGGATTGGGTTCACCCGCGACCCCTACATGATGGTCGGTCTCGAAAACATGTGGCTCAATGCTGGTCGGCAGCAACTTCACGTTCCCACCCGTCCGGACGCGCCACAGGTGCTTCGTGGTCGGATAGGGCTCGTCGTACCCGATTTGGACGAACTCCAGCAACGGCTGGCTGTAGTCGCGCCACACTTGGCGGACACGCAGTTCTCCTTTAAGGAGCACGGCGATCACCTCGACGTCACGTGCCCGTGGGGCAACATGTTCCTCTGCCACTCGTCGGTGGATAGCTTCAATGCCTCCTTCGGGCTCCCATACGTAGAGTTCGCTGTGCCTGCGGGCACGGCAGCAGGCATCGCGCGGTTCTATGAGGAGATCGTAGGGGCTGTGAGCGAGGTCAAGACCGTGCGCAGAAACGACGCTGCGGTGGTGCGCATGGGCGTCGACCAGTCGCTGATCTTCCGCGAAGACCCTGAGGAGTCCCGGCCCTACGATGGACACCACCTAGCCATCTACATTGGCGACTTCTCTGGGCCGCACGGTCGCTTGAACGAGCGCGGGCTGGTGAGCGAAGAGTCCAACGAGCACCAGTACCGGTTCAAGGACATCGTTGACGTCGACTCCGGTGTGGTGTTGTACGAACTGGAGCACGAGGTACGCAGCTTGCGGCATCCCATGTACGGGCGGGCGCTCGTGAACCGTGACCCCTCGGTCAAGCTCCAGAACTACAAGCGGGGTTCTGAGTTTCTCAACGTCGGCTAGGCGAGCGTTTTGCGGGCGGGAACGTGGCCGTGAAGCCGACGCGCATTGCTGCCTTGTCGCATTGTCATACACCAAACCTCAACCTAAACTCACTCTCATCGTCGCTTAACAAGTGGTATTTCTACGTATATACCGGATGTGGGCGGAGAATGTCGGGCGTTTAGTAGAGAGGCGTACGCAGTGCAACAAGGACGCCGCAGGATCACTGTAGACCTCGGCAGCGCCGAGCTCTACAGGGCTCTGCGTCTCGCAGCGGTTGAACGTGACTCCTCCATGCGAGAAGTCATCGTTCAGGCACTAGAAGAGTGGCTGAACCGCGAACAAGCTGACGATAGCGTCACCGCAGGCGGAGTCGAAGTGAACCGTGGTTAGCGGTCAACGCAGGCCTCGCTTTGAAGGCCGCTTGGGCCAAGTGCTGGTAGAGGGCGGTTTTTTGACCGCCGATCAGCTTCTGGAAGCCGAGCAGCTGATGATGAAAGAGGGCAAGCGGCTGACTTCCGTTCTCCAGGAGAAGGGATGGACCAGCAAGGACACCCTCACCACCGTCCTGAGTTTCCACCTTAAAGTCCCCGTTGCTGACCCACGCCAGGTCGAAGTCGACCCCGAAGCCGTGCGCTTGGTACCAGAGGCGCTGGCGACCGAGGCGAACGTCCTCCCCATTGCGACGGATCGCGATGGCACTCTCCGGGTCCTGATGGAGGATCCGGGCGATTTCGACACTATCAACAAGCTCGCGACCCTCACAGGGCGGCAGATCAAAGCAGTGCTGCCTATCGGCGACGGCCTTGATGAGCTGATCAAGCGGAACTACTCGGCTGGAGCTGACCTGACAGGGGCCATTGATATGGCGACCCGGTTAGGGGCCGGAGGCACCGCGATTGAGCAAGTGCCACGGGAGGTTGCCCAGGATCAGGACACGTTTGGAGACGGCGGGACCGACGCCGGTAGCTCGCTCACGAGTCGCAACCTGAGCCAGGCTCCGGTTGCGCATGCGGTGGACATGATCACGTTGCAGGCCGTTAAGATCGAGGCGTCAGACGTCCACTTCCGGCCTGGGCAGGACTCGTCAAAAGTTCTCTACCGCGTCGATGGAGTGCTCCACGAGGGGCCAGTGGTTCCGCTGACGCTCCATGAAGGCATGGTTTCTCGGGTGAAGGTGATGGCCAACATGGACATCACCGAGACTCGCCGACCCCAGGATGGTCATTTCACCATGACGTTCGGCGAGCGCAACGTTGATTTCCGTGTCTCGACAACCCCCACAACCTGGAGGGAGTTGATGGTGATTCGCGCACTTTACCGCGATGAAGGCCTGCGCCCCCTTAATGAGTTGGGCATGGAGGGCGCAACACTCATTTCGTTCCGTCGCGCCCTCAAGTCCCCGTACGGCATGGTGCTGGTTTCTGGGCCGACGGGTGCTGGAAAGACGACCACGCTCTACGGCGGGATCACCGAGCTGATCCAACAAAGCCCAATCGTTCGACGCTGGGATCGATCCTGTGTACGGAACCTTCTATTGGCTGGACTTCGGAACCTACCCACCCACGCGAAGGAGTGTCGTGTACTTCTGGGATGACGGAGTGGTCTACCGCCAGCCCGAGGTAGAAGGCGTCGCAGAATCCCCCATACGACTCGCTGACGACATTGAATCGTCCGGTGATGTGAGCTTCACGCTTACCGAGCGCCTACACCCCGACAACGATAACTCGAACCTGCTTTTTCTCACCGTTGCCGCTACGGCCACCGCTGACACAGGTTCGCTCGACGACATCCAAGTGGCTGACCGGGTTGAAGTCGACTTCCGGCCGGAAAGCATCAACGCCGCGCGTCATCGCTTCTACTTCCTGCACGACGACCCAACGCCACCAACGGGAGACGGAACAAGCAGCGCGTTGCTCACCATGAACTCAGCCGCGCCCACCGCCACAACCCTCTACAACTACGACTCGGACCGTGGCGCCGAAGACGGGCTCGACATCAAAGTCGGCAGGAAAGGCGGGGACTTCGATGAAGGCAACTCCACAAAGTTCCAGAATTGGACCAGCGAACTATTCACCGATACGGCCACGATCGATGGCCGGGCCTCCCTCTTTCTCCACCTCGCGGCTGACGAGTTCTCCACGAATGACCTTATTGTCCTTGGAGCCTACCTTTACGACTACGACCCTGGTTCTGCCACCGAGACCTTGGTCATCAAGCGAGCTGTAACGGGCATCAACTCCGGAGCGGGTTGGACGGAGGCCTCCATTCACTTCCGGCCCACCGCCTACACCATCGTTCCCGGTCACCAGTTGCGTATCGAGTTGCAGATCGACGGTGAATCGGAAACCGATGGCATGATCGCCTACGACACCACCAGCTACCAGGCGCTACTCATGGTCCCGTTCACGCCTGTCGGGCTCGACTTCACTGACGTCACCGCTGGCGGAACAACGTCTGGCACGATTCTGGAGTTCGGTGGTCTGGCCATCGCCGTGCTGGATCTACCCGACCCGGACGGCTTCCGCTTCACCGCCACCGGCCCCAGCGCAGGTACCGCGATCATCAACGCATGTGACGGCACGTTCCTCCTGTCGACAGGTGATATTATCGATATCGCATGTGGCTCTATCATCACCCGCGTGTTGGCGGGGGAGGTTGAGCTTTTCCTGCTTGGTGGGAACGCCAACATCCTCGGCGCTGATACCGCCAGCGGCACAGTCGCCGGAGCGGAGATCAAACTTGCTTCCGGCTCCGTGACCACGATCAGCGAGGTCACCGATACAAGCTTCGTGCTGGCTCAGGATGTCGTGAGCGACGCATCGGTTACCGTCGATGTGCTTTCCTCCTCAAGCAGCTACGTGATCACTGCGCCGGCTTCGGCGAAGGTGATCGTGGAGATCTTGCCAGACGGGGAACCACGGATCACCCAAGATGCGGCCAGCACGGTTCCGATAACGGTAACGATCGACGACGTAGTCATCATCGTTCCCCCCGGCGTGGTCTTGCCAGACCGCATCATGGGGATCAAAGAGTTGGCGGCGCAGAAGCTCGACCCCTACCGCGGCG
>ERZ890510.1141-NODE-1141-length-18136-cov-4.640728_pt1 | contig 18136 bp, 15 predicted proteins | sample MGYA00521265_ERZ890510 | MGnify/ENA primary metagenome ERZ890510 (study PRJEB32303, sample SAMEA104408624) | aquatic metagenome | biome: Brackish water; feature: Chemocline; material: water | place: Baltic Sea | collected 2014-10-26T21:54:00 | depth 110 m ...
GTCCTCGCTTTGTAACTCTACTGACTGATCAAATCCAATAACACTGAGAATCACGCCGCTAGCGGCTCCAGCAAAGGCGGCACCAAACTTAATCATCCACCAGTAGATAGCGGCGAAGGTACCCTCTCTACGCTGTCCTGTTTCGAGTTCATCCATATCACAAATGTCAGCCGTCATCGACATCATGATGGTGAAAAGACCGCCAATACCAAAGGCAAAAAGCGGCAGTGGAATAAACATCATCCAGGGATTTTCAGGCGAGAAACACCACCACATCAGCCCATAGCCAAATAGAGACACGAATTGGGTGTATAGGAAAGTGATTTTTTTACCATATTTTTGTGCGCAATGATTCACGATAGGTATAACCAGGAAGCAGGTACAGAGTGCGCCAACAGAGCCAAAGAGGGTTGGCCAAACACCAGCCTGGGTAGTATTACCATCATTCATGTAATACACCACAATGAAGAAAGAGAACGCAGCGACTGTTTGAAAGGCATTAAATATAAGGAAGGTAGCGATGCAAATTTTTCGGAATGGTTTATTCCTAAATGTAATGGCAATGCCTTGGATAAAATCGGCCATAGTTTCCCGGAAACTAGATTTTTCAGTGACTTTTCCGCTACCACCATCGTCGGTATTAGTGAAGGTACAGAAAAATGCAGGCACTAAAGCGAGCAAAGTACAGATACCCGCTACCCATAACGACAGCACTCTGGCGCCTTCGGTTGCAGATTCAAACCATTCTGGATCATACAGAACAATCCAAAACCAGGGGGCAATAACCCATGCCCATTGACCAAGCCACTGGGCTACTGCCATTAGTCGAGTGCGTTCATGATAATCAGAACTCATTTCATAACCCATGGCGACATAGGGTACGCCAAAAATGGTCATCCCAAGCCAAAAGACACAACACCAAGACAAAAAGTAGTAGAAGTTATACATTTCGGTATTTTCAGCGGATAACTGCCACATCATCACAAACGATAGGCCAGAGATAATCGCACCAACAAATACATAGGGACGGCGTTTACCCCACCGAGATACAGTATGGTCAGAGATATAACCCATCAGTGGATCGGTGATGGCATCAATGGCCTTAGGGATAAAGAATATGAGTGACCAAAGAAGTGGACTCATTCCCAAGCTCTGAACTAATATCACCATGAAAATACCCAGCGCCGCTGGGAACATCTGGTTCGCTAACATTCCAAGGCCAAAGGCAATTTTTTGATCTAGAGGGATTCGATTCTGACTAGGATTTTGCCCGTTGTTTTGACTCATAATTTTTATTTTCACAATTATTATTATTTTTTTGAATCGCCGGCAGAGACCAAATTGATAGGCTCTTCGATTAAAATGAGTATAGGTTAGAGACTCTCAGCAGTCGTCCGAGATACGACTAAAACGGGCATATTTGCGGTGGCTGAGCCACCAAAGGCATCATCTAGGTAGATGAAGAGTCGGTATTCGCCAATGTTTGGCGCTTTAAATTCAACGGAATCGATGATTTTTGAGCTATATTGATGCCAAACAATCTCTGGAATGGGTTCGAAATCACCCCCGTCGCTTTCTAATGTTTTCTCGACCTCTCGGAGGAGTTCCCAGCGACAGCTAAGCGTATTACTGTCTGCGGACTCGAATGTAACCTCTGCTTGGTAAAGGTCACCCTCAATCAAACGGACACTATCTTTACCGCTTGCGCCCTCAATGGTGAGGGAAGGAAATTTTGGGACCGGCCGCTCAGGCGGCTCTCCAGTCCAAAGATGTTGCATTACCTGTGCGGCTTCTGTGTGACGGCCATTCTCTAGGAACACCCCATACCAAGTGGGGGTGCGTTCTTGTTTTTGCCCCCAGAGAAATACAAATGAGCCTAGACATTGTTGGGTATCTGCGGTTATATACTGAAGATACCGAGTTTGATAGAGGCTGGCTTTTTCACTGCTAGTGGCCTCTAAGGGTCGACCCCAATCTGTGCAGTCGACCTCCCAGTGACCAGTAGCACCCCATTCCGATACGGTATAAGGCCCCTGGTATTTGCTGGTTAATAGGTACTGTGAAAGTTGAGCTATATCACCATAGAGCTGAAACGAGAGTAGATCTATAGTCGGACATCGTTCGACGACGATTTTGATAACCTCTGGATCAGCGCCAGCCAGCATAGTGGTGGTTGGATGATTAGGGTCGATCTCATGGATCATCACTGAAATCTCATTGACTGCATCCCACACTTTAGGATTGCTATGACGCAGATTAAGTTCGTTACCAATGCCCCACATTAGCAAGGCGGGATGATCCTTTAGCGCAATAACATCTTCGCGGATCATAATCAGTTGTCGAGTAACCGCGACTTTATCATCGTAATCAAACCCATGGCGCTCACTGGCCAAAGCCAATCCCATGCATACCATCAAGCCATGTTGATGAGCCTCATCGAGAACTTCACGACCACTTTTACCATAATTGCCGACGCGCCAGGTGCGAAAGGCGTTGCCGCCATAGTTGGCGAGACGCTCAATACTGCCCATTTCAAGGCCGGCACCTTTGATATAGAACGGTGTTCCATTAACGTGCAATTGATAATGTTGAGCCTGTTTAATCAACTCAACCTTTTTGGGAGTCATACCTTTACACCTTAAATACTTCTAAAAGGTTAAATTTTACGCCAATTAACGGGGTTGTAGATACTCCACTCATCGACAAAAGTAGTACCTTTCGTCGCTAATCAGGTAGTTGATTGGAGTCGGCAGACTATAATGGCAGTCACATAATATTTTGGCAGATCCTTTTTATGCCTAATCTGAACGGTGGTTAAAATTGTGATTCAAATTTTCAAGTTTATCGCTTTAAGCATTTTGCTCTTTGGTTTGGTATCTTGTGACAAAACAACTCAACCGCTTAAGTCAAAAAGCAGCAAGAGTCCAACGGCCTCCGAAATATTGGGCAACCCCAACTATCCTGCATTTTCCTATGGTGGCTATCGCGGTAAAAGCCGTGATATAACACCTACCCATGAGGAGATTACTGAAGATTTAAAAATTCTTGCGGCAATGGGTGTCAAGGTTCTACGCACCTACAACACGTCGCAATTTCCGCAGGCAGCAGACCTATTGGCAGCCATAAGAGCGTTAAAAAGCATTGATCCTAATTTTGAAATGTACGTGATGCTTGGTGCTTGGATCGAGGCACATAATTCCTGGCAGGATGGTACTGATCATTTTAGAGGCGATATTAAAAAGAATACCAGTGACATAGAGGACGCTGTCGCGATGGCTAATGAGTACCCAGATATTGTTAAGGCAATTGCGGTGGGTAATGAGGCTATGGTGCAGTGGGCGACTCATTATTTCGTCTATCCAAAGACGATACTTAAGTGGGTCACTCATTTACAAGAGCTGAAAAAGACAGGTCTTTTAAACGCTGATATTTGGATTACTAGTTCTGACAACTATGAATCCTGGGGTGGCGGAGCAACGCTTTATCACACTGAGGATCTGACGGCGTTAATTAATGCTGTTGATTTTGTGTCAGTGCACACCTATCCATTTCACGACTCATTCTATAACCAGGACTTTTGGGGCGTTTTACCCAATGAAGAAATATTAACTAAGCCTGAGATGATTGAAGCAACCATGAAGCGGGCCGCAGAATATGGTGCATCACAATACCAAGCGGTTGTAGATTATATTGAAAGTTTGGGTATCGATAAACCGATACATATTGGCGAAAGTGGCTGGGCTTCCTCTGATGGCGCCGCCTATGGTGAGAAGGGTTCCAAGGCTGCGGATGAATACAAAGAAAAGATGTTTTATCAGTACATGCGAGAATGGACTGATGCGGCAGGTGTTTCATTATTTTACTTCGAGGCTTTTGATGAGAGATGGAAAGACTCCGCTGATGCAAGTGGCTCTGAGAATCATTTTGGTTTGATAAGACTCAATAACGAAGTTAAATATGCGTTGTGGGATTTAATCGATAACGGCAGCTTTGAAGGCTTAACCCGGAACACTAAACCCCTTTTCAAAAGCTATGGTGGCGATGAGGAAGCCCTATTAAATGAAGTCCTCAACCCGCCATTTAAAAGTACTATGCCTAAGCGTAAAATCAATACGGTGAATAAAAATACTGGTGCAGGTGAAGCGATAACGGCTAGTACTTATGTGGTAGTGCACGATTCATTAATGCCCTCAAAAGCCAATAACATGATTTATCCCAGTGCTATTCTTAAGCTTATTCCCTGGGAGGGAACGGTGAGTATTGAAATGTCGTATGAGGGCATTATCAGCATAAAAACGAGGGAGAGCGATTGGTGGGGCACAAGTCTTGAATTTCAGGCTGACATTGGTGAAAACCTGTCTAACTTTAATTCTGGATACTTACACTTTGATATCCGTGGTGACTCAGATATCGGTTTTAATATTGGTTTTCAAACCGGGCGCTATCTGGATGGCGATCAGATTAATAGCTTTGTGTCATTTGGGCCGGGGAGCAATAAGCCAGTATCTAAGGAGTGGACAAGCTATAAGGTTCCAATTACTGAACTAAATAATGGGACTGATCTAGTCGACGTAACGGGCATCTTGTCATTGTTGGGTCAACATCGGGCAGAGAATAAGCAGTTATTTTTAAAGAATATTTACTACACACAAAAGTAAATAGCGGCGAGGCGCTTAAAATAGCGGTAACCCCGCCAGTCGGGTCGCCGTTGGGATCCTCTGTTTAAAAAGTCTCTAGGTATTAGACGAGGGGCTCGTTACCGAGTCCGTTAACCCCTTGTTGTATGAGATCAGCGACCAGCACTTGAGTATCGATCGTTTGGACAGCGAGATTATCTTTCAAGGCCAAAACCGCGGCGGTGCCCACCGCCTGCCCCATGGCCATACATTGGGGCATCCCACGGACCGACGCAAAGGCAACAGGATCTGCAGACAGAATACGCCCAGCAAACATTAGGTTTGGCACGTTCGCAGGGATCAATGATCGAAATGGAATTGTGTAGTAACTGCCCTTATCAACAATAGCATCATGGGTCATGCTAGCGTCGGAACGCATCACATCATCAATAGGATTATCACAGCACACGATGCCATCATAAAACTTGGTGCCTCGTGCGAGATCCTCACCGGTCAATTTGTAGAGGGCCTCTAGTTTCCGCGTTTCGCGAACGCCTACCGTTGGCGATAATAGGGTCATATACGCATTGCTGAATCCAGGAATGTCGGAGCGAAGAAACTGTGATAATTGATGACAACGCCTGCGACCCTCTTGTGTCGCCTGTCCAATGGCAACTGGGTCGGTACCATCCACTCCACGGATGTGAACCGAATTACAAAAAACGCTGCCGCGATGAAATCCCTTCATGAGATATAGTTTAGCAAGATCCTTGTGTAATCGGCCTTCGGCTATGCCCTTAGCTGCATAGTCTCTGAAGTAAGGATCGGGCTCCTGAAATGTAGTATCCCAGTCGACACCCACCATATGAAATGAGACAGTCATACCCATTGAGTTGCCATTACCGTCGCCGATGGAATAGGGTACACCCGCCTTGGCGGAGATATCGCCATCACCAGAGCAGTCGATGACGATTTTTGCCCTAATCATAAACGGACCGTTTCGATCAAAACAGGTGACTGCGCTGATGGCTGAGTCGTCTATTTGGGGTGAAATTACCGAGGCGCCAAGGCGCACCTTCACACCGGCGTCTTCCAGCATTTCGAACATGGTCAGGGTGGCAATGTCGTGGTCATAGATAATTTCGGGGCCAAAATTATCTAAGGTACAGGGGCGCTTTTCCGCTGCCGGAGGATCCATTTTCTCTAATCGAGAGGTGAGTTCGGCCATAAGGCCGCCAACGATTTTTCCCGCGGGATAGGCCGCACCCCAAGGCATTCCAGGGCAAAATGCCATCACACCACCAATCTTACTGGTTGCTTCTAGAAGGACCACATTTAGGCCCTTACGCCCAGCAGCCACCGCTGCACCGAACCCAGCGGTGCCTCCACCGACGACCAACACATCTGCTTCCTCGCAACGATCTATTTTCATGGTCTTACCTGAGGTCTGAATGTCCTATTATGCATTAATCGTTGATTACGCTCTTTTATTTAATCAGGCAATTAGAACCAAATTAAACAGTTATCGATCCATTTTATCTGCATTGACAAAGAGGGCGTGGAAATTATTCTCGGCTCTAAATGTCATTTTATGTGAAAGGCTATTGCGAGTAGCGCTGAGATTGATACTTTGCTCATTTAGCGCCTTACCCTGCAATAAGATGCGTAGTCTGAGAGATGACATATTTTCAGTTACAGGGAAGCGGCCTAATATCATAATCTGTTTCGCCGGATCACTGGGATTATCATCAAGGTGGACAAGTGAAAGTAGAAGACCCTGCAGAGGCAGTGAAGTGTTTGCGTCATCTAACAATTGTACTTGCTGGTATATTTGTTCTTTAACCTCGCCAAGATGTCGACCCAACTCTTGTGCTGAGAGTGCGCCATCTTGGTTGTCATCAACCCCTTCAAATGAGGAGACCGGTGCAGATAGCACCAAAAAGGCACCTCCGTTAACAAAATTAAGGGTACCTTTTTGTTCCGCCATTAGATGTGCTTGAGCCAAGGTGGCTGTTATTAAGAGGCCGATAATAATGAGGTAGCTAAGAGGGCTGGTAGACCCTCGGTCACCATTCATAGGGCGCCTTTTACACAGCGTTGAAGAAAGGGAAAGCTATTAGTGGCGTAATAATGATAAATCCCTTCAGGAAACTCTGGGGTTACGCCATTGCGGCCGTTACATTCATCAAGGTCAGACCCGCTGCCAGCTACATACTCGTAGTCTTGGGTGAATGTACCCATGGCGTAAAGAGAGATCTCGGCGCGATTGGCATCGGGTGAAGACTTAAGCTGGTAACTACCCTCAATGATGATAATCTCAGAGCTGGCATCCATGGCATCTTGGTAACCGTATCGTGCATAGATCGGAAAGCCGTCTGCAGCCCACGCGATTAAGGTCATTTCAGTTCCATTGTTAAGCTTGTCGACAAAACCTTCTGGTATGCCATGGTAATGGTATTGTCCGCCAGGCTGCACATGGGCATGGTTCTCGTCATCACCGAAATTAAATGCGCTTTGTCCAAGTGCCTCGATACTCCAATCGCCCTGAATAGGGGGTGCCAGACTACAGCTGCTGCCGGAGTCATTGCAACTGCCAGCAGTTCCTGCGTCAATTTTAACGCCGTTAAGAACATATCCAGTTACGCCGCTTGGGCCGCCAATTTCGGTCGCATTGGCAGCCATAACGGGTTGGATGGTGTAACTCTCCGAGATTGATTGCTCTGAAATAGTATTGGGATTGTTTTGGTTTGGAAATGTACCCACATCATGATCGGGTATACCGTTAGCGGTTAAAATCCGACGACTCCCATCACAAATCCAATCTGAGATACTCATCAAGTTAACTGAGGGGGAATCATTAAAGGCTGCGTAGCTGTACATACAGTCTACACCGGCGGTGGAAACCACTGATGTTGATCCTGCGGTGGGCGTAACTGAGACCGTAGATGACGCGTTACTAGTCCCTTCACTGTTTGTTGCTGTTACTGAGCAGTCATAGTCTGCCTCGTTGGTTAGGCCTGTTACTGTAATCGGGCTATAGGTACCTCTGTTCATTTGTGAGTTAGCATCCGAGATGCAGGTTGCTTCATAACCGCTTATCGTTGCACCACCATTACTGGCTGGTGCGCTGAATTCTATAGTTGCTGAAGCGTCACCGGCACTGACGCTATCAATTGTTGGAGCCCCCGGTACTGTTATCGTGGCCTGTGGTGTTTCGGCGGTATCGCTACCTCCCCCGCATGCGACTAAAGACAATACTAATAAAACTAGGGGCAAAATAAAGGGGGTTGGCATTGAGTGTTTCTCCGCAGACCGGGTTGTTAAATCATCTGCTTATTGCTAACGAGGCTGTGAAGATTTGGTTGACAAGATATAAAATATTTCATGCAGCCTTGGTCTGGTTCATTTTAAAGAGGCCTGTAATAGATCTGCTTCACAAGATGAGACAAAGGCTACAACAAATTAGGGCGGCTCTTTCATTATCTGCCGAAACCACAGTCATTAGGTCATCCATTGATTTCCACGCAGGTAAATCTTGCTCGTTAGTCAACATCAGGTAAAATAAGTTCCATGTCGAAAAACGCCAATATTAAATTTTGTTCGCGCAGTCACGTAGGTAAAGTGCGAAGTAATAATGAGGATTTTTTACAAATTCGACAAGATCGGCTTATCGCCGCAATCGCTGACGGCATCGGTGGAGATGATTTTGGCGAGGTAGCCAGCCAAATCGCTGTAGACGCCTGTGTGGAATATTTGTCTAATGCTGACATTAAGGCGCTAAATCAAAAACCAGCGCAGGAAATGAGCAATTCCGTAAAGTATGCGAATGAAGCCATTATTGCTATTCAGCGCAATGAAAAAAAATACCAGAACATGGGATCGACGCTTAGCTGTTTCTGGATTACTTATAACCAACTGTACTTTTCATGGGTTGGTGATTCTAGAATTTATCTTATCAGACCATCAGTCAACAGGATCACAATGCTGACTAAAGACCATACTCTGGATCAATCTAAAATTGATGCTAACCTGGCGCCGGATTTATACAGGCGTGCACCGAGTATTTTGACACAAAAAGTTGGTAGTATATTACTTCTTAAACCTGACACAGGCAGTGTTGAGCTAGAGCATAACGATATTGTACTTGCCTGCACTGACGGATTATCTGATCGTATTAAAAATGAGTTAATGCTTGAATACGCGATAAATCTTGAAGGTAACTTGGAGGCCTATGCCGACGCATTACTCGACCGAGCGCTAGATTGCGGTGGCCAAGACAATATCTCATTTATTCTTGCTCAGGTTAAAACATAGCAAGGGTTGAACGATCAAAATTATTGTTTAAGTTGACGAATTAGCTCACCGATAGTTTGAATCCGCTTATCAAGATCTTTTTGTAGGCATTGCATTATAGTGGTTTCTAAAATCGTGGGGATAGGAACAGTGGCTAGTTCTGATGGCAGAGGGGGTTCATCATTAAGTGTGCTGGCAATTAGCTTGTCCATGGTATCACCTGACGCTGGCGTCGTTCCAGTGATCGCTTCGTAAAGTAAAACGCCGAGACTATATATGTCAGTTCTTCCGTCAATATCAGGCGCTTTCTTTATTTGTTCAGGGGACATGTAACAAATGGTTCCTTGCAGCTTTTGAAAGCCCGTCATGCTTTTATCTTGAGCGGCAGTTTGAGGGTCAATATTATCAATTTCTGACTCATCGCCCCCTTCACTTCTAACCTTAGCTAAACCCCAATCTAACAATAACACTTCTCCAAAAGGACCTATCAAAATATTTTCGGGCTTAATGTCACGGTGCACTACACCATGAGTGTGCGCGTACTCTAGGGCGTAGGCCACCTGTATTAAAATATCGAGTAATTGAGTAACATCGTAGCGCTCACGATAATTGATAATTTCTCTAAAGGTATACCCATGGACTAATTTCATAGTGAAGTAGCAGTGCCCTTGACGATCACGGCCTAGCTCATAAGTTGGCATCGTATTTGGGTGTTGCAACATTGCAGATACACGGGCTTCGCGTAGGAGCCTTTTTTGCTCAATGGGATCGTCTGCAAATTCCGGCAGCAATGATTTATAGCAAACTACGCGACCTAAATGTAGGTCTTTACATGATCGAATCAAGGACTTTCCGCCCTTGGCAATCGTCTTGAAATAAGCGTAACGAAAATTTGGATCTAATATCTTGACCAAATCTTTATCGGTTTGCTCCAAATATAATTTAGGGTAGTCAGCCTGCTTAAACTTCGGAAACTCATTCATATTAGGTTCTATAATTAATGTATTGCCTAGAGACTATATCCAAGCTTCCTGCGGGTCAAACAATGTTATTTTTTTATTAGGATATACATTCCTTTTATACCCATTACCTATAGACAGTGTAAGCATGGACATGTTGTACATGGGGCCATAAACCAATTATTTGGCCAGTTTATTGTCCTTTAGGTCGCCGCCAAAATTTGCAACTGCAGTGCGTGCATTGCTCAAAATAACAACCTGTCTCTCATATTGAATCTAGGGTTGCATCCTTCAATTGGTTAAAAGCTTTTTATTACACCGACATTTCAGGAACGTAATCCGGCACCGTCAAGTCTCCGCTTGTAAGATTTATGATCTCATCAACGCTTACCCCTGGAGCTCGTTCACGCAGAATAAACTTACCCCCTTCTATGTCCATTAATGCCAGATCAGTCAGCACACGCTTGATACAATTTTTCCCGGTGAGCGGCAGGGTGCATTGAGAGAGCAGTTTGGATTGTCCGGACTTTGATGCATGGGTCATTGTGACAATAATATTGTCGGCACCGGCGACTAAATCCATCGCTCCGCCCATGCCTTTAATTAATTTTCCTGGAATCATGTATGAGGCAATATTGCCCTGGCAATCCACCTCAAAGGCACCTAAGACGGTAAGATCTACGTGGCCACCACGAATCATCGCAAAGGACTGAGCGGAACAAAATAGGGACGCGCCCTTGACCATGGTCACGGTCTGCTTGCCGGCATTAACCAGGTCAGCATCAACTTCTTCATCAAGAGGGAAAGGCCCCATACCCAAGAGCCCATTTTCTGATTGCAGCATTACCTGCATATCTTTGGGAATATAGTTAGCCGCCAAGGTGGGGATGCCTATCCCGAGGTTGACGTAGTAGCCGTCCTGAAACTCTTGGGCGACGCGTTGAGCCAGTTGTTCGCGAGTTAAAGCCATGTTAAATACTCCTTATGCTTTACGCACTGTGCGTTGTTCAATAGTTTTCTCAAACGTACCCTGAATGAGACGATTTACATAGATGCCCGGCAGATGAATCTCATCTGGATCCAGTTGACCCACCTCTACAATTTCTTCCACCTCCACTACCGAAATTTTCCCTGCGGTAATGGCCATTGGATTAAAGTTACGAGCAGTCTTACGGAACATTAGATTGCCGTACCGATCGGCCTTCCAGGCTTTGGCAATAGCAAAGTCACCACTGAGGGCTTCTTCGAGGATGTAGTGTCGGCCATTGAACTCTCTAACTTCTTTTCCTTCGCCTACCGGTGTGCCGTAGCCCGTGGCCGTATAGAACGCCGGTATACCAGCGCCGCCAGCTCGCATTTTTTCAGCCAGCGTGCCCTGTGGAGTGAGTTCTACTTCTAACTCTCCACTCATCATTTGGGCTTCAAATAAGGCATTTTCGCCAACGTAGGACGCGATCATCTTCTTAATCTGCTTGTCTTCTAGTAGTAAGCCAAGCCCCTTACCATCGACCCCCGCGTTATTAGACGCAATGGTCAGACCTTTTGTGCCTTTACGTTTAATTTCTTTGATCAAATTTTCCGGTATTCCGCAGAGACCGAAGCCTCCGGCGATGATCGTCATATTATCTTCTAGGCCGTCTAGGGCCTCTTCGTAGCTGGTTACCACCTTGTCAAATCCGGACACAGTACACTCCTGCCATTTTTTTGATTTTTGTTAAGAATTGCGCAGAATGCAAGAAAAGATTATATTTAACAAATTGTAATTTTATATTAATTAATAAAGATAAACTATTAATGTCGATATCCATCAATCAAGTTATTGCGTTCAGTACAGTCGCCCGGACAGGAAGTTTCGCCGAGGCTGCGATTCAACTGCATCTGTCGCAGCCTGCACTTAGTATCTCTATTAAAAAGCTAGAAGAAGCCCTGGGAGGTAAGTTGTTAGCCCGCACCACAAGATCAGTGGCATTAACGCCTGAAGGTAAGGCATTTTACCCTGTGGCAAGACGACTATTGTCCGATTGGGAGCAATCTCTCCAAGATGTACGCAACCACTTCACTCTGCGTCGTGGCAAGCTAGATATAGCCGCCATGCCGACCTATACCATCAACCGATTACCTGAAATACTTGCTGATTTTCACCGTCAATGTCCTGACATTCATGTCACGGTACATGATGTTATTGCTGAGAGCGTAGTCGAGATGGTGAGGGAGGGACGCTGTGAGTTAGGTGTGACCTTTGATCCTGGTGATGCGTCAGATCTTAATTTTCAACCCCTGTTTAAAGATCGGTTTATTGCCATTTTACCGGCTAAGCATAGGTTACTAATGAAAGAAAAATTACGATGGGCCGACGTACTTGCCTATCCGCATATTAGCCTGCAACGGCCAGCTGGAGCCAGGGCGCTAATTGACAAAGCTTTGGCAAAACAGGGTCTGGTCCTGACACCTGCCTTTGAATCGCATCAATTGGTGAGTATTGGGCGTATGGTGATGGCGGGCTTGGGGCTCAGCGTGGTGCCAAGCACCAGTCAAGCGCAGATGGAAGAGATGGGGCTACAATGTCGCGCGATTTCTTCTCCGGTAATAATCCATCAGTTGGGCGTCATTACACGAAGGCAACAGTCGCTTTCGGTGGCTGCGCAGAAAATGGAGTCTCTTATTCAGGTAGCCAGCAGCACCTAACCCTAGTGACAGCGATAAGGACGCTTAATCACAGCAGATCTTCTAGCGATTCAAGGACTTTGTCACCGAATTCTGTTGTGGTAAGCAATGTAGTCTCTGAACCTACCGCTGAAAGATCACCCGTTGAAAATCCAGCATGAAAGACACTTTGCATCGCTTGCCAAACCGCTTTTGCTTCCTCGGTCATGCCGAAACTCATCTCAAGCATCAATGCCACACAGCCGATCATCGAATAAGGGTTGGCAAGATTTTTACCAGCAATATCTGGGGCGGAACCATGTGATGGTTCGTAGTACGCTTTATCCGGCCCTATACAGGCAGAGGGCATTAGTCCAAGTGAGCCTAAAATGCCACCAGCTTGATCGCTAAGTATGTCGCCAAACATGTTTTCCATAACCATCACGTCAAATTGGCAAGGATTCAAGCAAAGGTGTGTAGCCGCTGCGTCTACCAGCATATGTATAACCGTGACTCCCGGGTAGTCTACGGCAACTTCTTCTAAAACTTCATTCCAGAGTACGGAGGAGATCAGCACGTTACTCTTGTGAATGTTGTGCAATACTTTTTTCCGTTTCATTGCTTCTTTGAAGGCTACCACTAGAATTTGACGAATTTGTTTCTCGTCGTAATCTAAACTCTCTTTTACATAGCGCAATCCCTCGAGGGTCTTACCGCGCTCTTTGCCGCCAAAATATAATCCGCCTATCAGTTCGCGTACCAGCATAATGTCGATGCCCTCGCCAACAATTTCGGGCTTGAGAGGAGAAAAATGAGCCATTCCCTTGGGCAAAGAGATTGGGCGAAAATTAGCGTAGGTATTCAATCGACGGCGCAGTGGTAATAGCGCGCCGCGTTCTGGACGCTCCTCTACCGGAATTTTTTCAGACTCTTCATGACTCAGCCCTATAGGGCCCTTTAAGATGGCATCGGCTTGGTCGCAGGCCTTTTTTGTCGCATCAGGAAATGCCTTACCTGTAGAAAAATAAGCAGCGGCACCAAACTCAGCTTCTTGGCAGGCGAACACAATGTCACGCTTTTGCTCAATCAGCTTTAATACGCGCAGTGCCTGTCGGGTAATTTCGGGGCCGATTCCATCGCCTGGCAGCACTGCTATTTTGTAAGTTGGAGCCATGATTTATTCCTTGAAATTACTAAAGGTGCGTATTGTAAGAAGCGCTTTGAGCTATAGCAAATTTGTATGATTAAAGTGCAACATCCAAACGCTGAAAAGTTACTCAACCTTATAAATTGGCACTATGAATCCTTGGTGCATACTGGCCGCACTGGCTTTAAATTGCACCACGTAAGTCATATTGTGAGTATCATTTTCAAGTATAGTCACTATAGTAACGGTATTTGCGGTGATGTCGAAACTAAGGCCTATACTACTGATGGGGTTTTTGGTGATCCACCAAAATCGGAATACAATAAAATCAACTATAGATATAACTAAGATGAGTGATTGTTTCATCAGGCTAGGTTTATCTTTGGGTAGAATGAAATCATCTACTCTAAATGGTCAAGTAACGAGAGGCCTTCGGTGAGTAGATATTTTCAGGATCGTGCTATAGGACAAAACAAAAAACTACGCACAAAGGGCATATTATTTGATAGTGCGCTAGCTGTGTTTTACCAAGAGGGTATAAGTAATGCGCGTCTCGAAGAGATTACCCGACATGCCGGCATGTCCACTGCAACATTTTACAATCATTTTAAAGACAAAGATGAGTTGGTGCAGGCACTCGCGTTGGCTATAGGTACGGAACTGTTAACGCCTCTAGAAGAGCGGTTGTCGGTTGATTTTTCGGAGATACCATTGCTTGTCGTCGCGGCAAACACGTTGATGATGAACGCTGTTCTTGAACAGGAGTCATGGGGTAAATTTTTGGTGCAATCATTTTACTTGGCTTCGTCCAGTTATGGTCACGTAATTGTCAGGATGAGAGATATTTTTGGCCTTGGTGTAGCGCAGGGCGCTTTTACCTGCATCCTTGATGAGTTTCTGATGGATCAGGTTCAGTCGGTGATGCTTTCAGGTCTGCGGACATTGGACCACCTTAATCATGAGAGCCTTATCGATCGAACTTCGGAGAATGTATTGAGGTTGCTAGGCATGACCCCTGCTAGTGCAAAGCGAGCTGTGGGTAAGGGGCGAGCTCTTATTAGTTAAAATGCGTTCCAGACGAGGTTTCCCAACCCCATCTGAGTTTATGTTACCCAATATCACTAAGGTATGAATTTTCGGTAATGTTTAATAACGGCTTAGCAATAAATCGCGTTGCCACAGCAATTCTTTTGGCATGTGGTCCCATAGTTTAAGGAACAATTCTTCATGGCCTAGTGCCTGGGCTTTTAAGGCTTCACCATCGACTTTCATTAATTCATTCCAGTCGTCTTGACTGAAATCTAACCCTTCCCAATCTAAATCGCTATAACTAGGCATCCAACCCAGCGGTGTTTCTTTGGCTTGTGCTAAACCGTTAACACGCTCAACAATCCACTTTAGCACTCGCGCATTTTCTCCAAAACCAGGCCACATAAACTTACCCTGTGCATTTTTCCGAAACCAGTTAACATGAAATATACGGGGCGGTTCGTTAATAACTCTACCCATCTTTAGCCAGTGACGAAAATAATCACCCATGTGGTAACCACAGAAGGGCAGCATGGCGAAGGGATCTTGACGCATACTACCGATTTTACCCTCGGCGGCTGCAGTTTGCTCAGAGCCTACTGTGGCTCCCATATACACACCATGCTGCCAGTTGAAGCTCTGATACACCAGTGGGATGGTGGTCATACGGCGGCCGCCGAATATCATTGCGCCGACTTCTACACCTTCTGGATTTTCCCAATCAGGATCAATAACGGGGCAATTTCTAGCAGGAGCAGTAAATCGTGCATTAGGATGAGAAGAGGGCGTCTCGCTGTCGGGCTTCCAGTCATTGCCCTTCCAGTCAATTAAATGCGCTGGCGCTTCAGGTGTCATACCTTCCCACCAAATATCACCTTCGTCTGTCAGGGCAACGTTGGTAAAAATAGTGTCGCAGGCACAGGACTCCATTGCCATGGGGTTAGTGTCCATGCTCGTTCCCGGTGCAACACCGAAGAATCCAGCTTCGGGGTTAATGGCCCGCAACTTACCGTTAGCGTCCGGTTTAATCCACGCAATATCGTCACCGATACATGAAATTTCCCAGCCTTGCTTTTGCAATTCTGGTGGTGGAATCAACATCGCAAAGTTGGTTTTACCGCAGGCGCTTGGAAAGGCCGCAGTAACATAGGTTTTCTTGCCGGAGGGGTCTTTTACGCCCAGCACCAACATATGCTCAGCTAACCAACCTTCGTCACGGGCAATGGTGCTAGCAATACGCAGAGCAAAACATTTTTTACCCAGCAGAGCATTACCGCCATAACCTGAGCCAAAACTAAGAATAGTCTTCTCTTCAGGGAAATGAGCAATATAGGTGTTTTCTGGATTACAGGGCCAGCTAACATCATCTTCCTTTGACAGTATTGGCTGCCCCACGGTATGCACGCAGCGTACATAGTCAGTACTGTCATCCAGCACATCCAGTACCTTCGGAGACACCCTGGCCATAATGCGCATGTTGACTACAGCATAAGCTGAGTCTGTAACTTGAATGCCAATTTTGCCGATGGGAGAGCCGATGGGCCCCATGCTAAACGGAATTATATACATGGTACGTCCACGCATTGCGCCTTCCGATAGGCCATTCATCTTCAGTTTCATTTCCTCAGGCGCCATCCAGTTATTGGTTGGCCCAGCATCGTCTTCGGCAACAGAACATATATAGGTGCGACTTTCAACGCGAGCAACATCGCGTGGGTCAGAGCGGAAAAGATGACTATTGGGGCGCAAATCTTCATTGAGCTTCACACAGTCACCGCGGTTAACCATCATATCCATCATAGCTGCAGCTTCCTCTTCACATCCATCAACCCAATGCACGCGGTCAGGTTGCAGTAAAGCCTCCATGCGCTCAATCCAGCGCAGAATGTCTTTGTTAGATGTAAGCGCTGCACTACGCAAAGGATAATCGCAAAGAGGAGCGATTGTGTTGAATTCTTTCCCTGTATCCATGTTTATATCACCTATTCCAAATTTATTATTACTCAAAATATTGAAGTGGCCAGTTACGTTCAATCATCTACGCTCACTACATTAGAAAGCTTTTGCGGTAGACATTCAAACACATGAAAGCACATTAGTGCAAAGACAGCCGTTTGAGTCAGGGTCTTGGTACATCGTTAATGGGCAGAACCCACTAATACTCATCCCCTAGCTATGTTTGTCCTAAATGATTTGAATATCAAGAGATACTCAGTATTCATGCTCTAAAACATCTAATTCCGATTATAAGCTTCACCTATTTCGAGTAAGAGCCGCCAACCTGGGTCAAGTTAAAGTCGTCTAATCTGTCCAGGTTATTAAGCAATGATCGACGGCGCTAGGTATAAATCTTTCAGTCTATATTATCGATGGTAGTCTTGAATCTCGTGGCCGCAGTAATAAAATCGCGCTCACTAGCTTGTCCTGCTATGCGCTCTCGCACCTGTTGATCCAGCGGCAGACCCCAGCTTTTGATCATGCAAGCAAGAATCACATACATACCATGGATGGCGATAATATCCATAACCTGCTCAGTACTGAAATACTGTGCCAGTTCGATTTGCGTCTGTTCAGTGAGGCAGTGGCGCGCGATAAGGTCATCGACTGCTCTCAATAACACAGCATCAGCTGCCTGCCATCCTTGGCCTGTCGAGTAGCATAGTACCTGATTGATCTCATCGATGGTTAGGTCACATGCTAGGGCTCGATCGACGTGTGAAGCCCACTCATACCAGGCCTGCATGTGAACTGCGACCCGCAGAATGACCAGTTCACCTGCACGCTTACCCAGAGTGCCACCCTGTACGGCGTGATTTCTAAAATCCCAACAGGCTTTTAACAGCGAAGGGTTGTTAGCCATTAATTGATGGACATTAATCGGCGCTGCTACAGTGTCTTCGACGATCTGATCTAACCTCTTATCCCAGTGCTGAAGAGCAAGGGGGAAGATCCTAGGTGGTTTTTCTGGCATGACTCATTATCCGTTGTTGTGAGCTTATTTTCGAGGGATTGTAGCTTGGCGATGAACCCCTAGTCATAGTCTGAGACATCCTTTATGATAAAAAAAAGACCAAGGAATATCTATATGATTTCAATGCCTGGATTACTTCAACGTAGTGCCCGTCTCAACCCAGACGCAGTCGCGACTCGTTATAACGGACGCTCACGTCTCTGGCCACAAATTTTGGATCGTGTAGCCAGTTTTGCCGGGGCCTTAGATCGACTTCAGTTAGGTGAGGCTGAGCGGGTCGCTATCCTCAGTCTGAATAGCGACAACTATTTTGAAGTCCTATTTGCTGTGCCTTGGGCTGGCTACTGTATGGTGCCTCTCAATACTCGCTGGGCCGCGGCTGAGAATAATTACGCTTTAACTGATTCGGGCACCCGAGTATTGTTATTCGATGATGCCTTTACTGTACAGGCCAAGCAATTAAAGGATGAGGTCCTGT
>ERZ890510.1142-NODE-1142-length-18125-cov-7.884173_pt1 | contig 18125 bp, 15 predicted proteins | sample MGYA00521265_ERZ890510 | MGnify/ENA primary metagenome ERZ890510 (study PRJEB32303, sample SAMEA104408624) | aquatic metagenome | biome: Brackish water; feature: Chemocline; material: water | place: Baltic Sea | collected 2014-10-26T21:54:00 | depth 110 m ...
GAAGCGGATGTCGTACAACAGTTGTGCGATTCCGGTGTCGTCGTCATTGCAGCCGGCGGCGGCGGCATCCCGGTCGTCTCGAACAACGACCGCATCGCTGGAGTCGATGCCGTTGTCGACAAAGACCTCGCTTCGGCGGTGCTCGCCATCGACATCAACGTCAGCATGTTCCTGATCCTCACCGACGTGGACCAAGTCTCCCTGGATTTGGGAACGCCTGGCGAGCGTCCCCTCTTGACCATGACCGTCGAGGAGGCGCAACGTCACCTCAACGATGGACAGTTCCCACCGGGCACGATGGGCCCCAAAGTGGAAGGTGCCATCCGCTTCGTACGGCGAACCGGCAACCGAGCGATCATCACGTCCGTCCAGCGCGTCGCATCCGCGATCGCCGGACTGGCTGGAACCGAGATAACCCCATGACCCACCAACCAGCGACCACCGCCAATTCTCCCGTGAGAGTCCTCATCATGGGAGCCGCTGGTCGCGACTTCCACAACTTCAACGTCGCCTTCCGGGATCGCTCGGACTATCGCGTGATGGCATTCACTGCCGCGCAGATACCGGGCATCGGCGGCCGATCCTACCCCCCATCCTTGGCGGGCCCTCTCTACCCCGACGGCGTACCGATCAGAGAAGAGAGCGAACTGGAGACCCTTATCGCCGAGTTGGAAATCGGCTTGGTGGTGTTCGCCTACAGCGACGTGGCCCACCAGGATGTCATGCATGCAGCGTCGCGGGTACAAGCCGCTGGCGCTGACTTCCAGCTACTCGGCCCTCGCAGCACCATGCTCGAATCGCGGCTACCCGTCATCGCGGTCACGGCGACTCGCACGGGCGCGGGCAAGAGCGCGACGAGCCTGCACATCGCCCGTTGGCTGGACTCCAAAGGCTACCGTGTGGCCATTCTCCGCCACCCCATGCCCTACGGCGACCTTGAGCGCCAGGCCGTTCAACGGTTCGCCACCGAGGACGATATGGCACTCGCCCAGTGCACCGTCGAGGAGCGCGAGGAGTACGCACCCTACGTGAAAGCAGGCCTGCCGATCTACGCGGGCGTTGACTACGGGCGCATCCTCGAGATCGCCGAGCACGACGCAGATGTCGTGGTGTGGGACGGTGGTAACAACGACTTCCCCTTCGTCCGGCCAGACCTCCACCTCGTGATGGTCGATCCTCTGCGCCCGAGCGATGGGCTCACGTACCACCCTGGCGAAACCAACCTCCGCATGGCGGACATCTGCGTGATCGGCAAGGTTGGCGCAGCCACCCCAGCGCAGCTTGAGCAGGCGCGATCAACCATCACATCGGTCAACCCAACAGCGCGCATAGCCCTCGCCGACCTCAGCGTCGGTCTAGCGGACGAGGATCTCGTGCGCGGCAAACGCGTCGTCGTAGTCGGCGACGGACCAACCCTCACCCACGGAGGCTTGGCAACAGGCGCAGGGACGATCGCTGCTGCCCAATATGGCGCCGCCGAAATCGTCGACCCTCGCCCATTCCTCGTGGGCCGGATCAAACACGCTTTTGACGCCCACCCGCACCTACGAACCGAGATACCAGCCCTGGGCTACGACGCCCAAGACATCCGCGACCTCGAAGCGACCCTAAGGGCTATCCCCGCCGACACAGTGCTCTCTGCGACCCCCATCGACCTAGCTGCGCTCATCGATCCTGGCAAGCCCATCGCCAATGTCGAATACGCCTTCGCCGAGCGAGGCGACACCTTAGCCGCCGCGCTCAACCTGTTCGTGGACGCGCATTTACGGGAGCCCGATGCCCTCGGCTGAACTAGAGGCGTGACATCAACCCGCCCCCGGTCCGTCCCCTCCAGTACAATGCGTCCTGAAATCCCATCGTTTTAGAGGACACGCTTTGGCCATCGGCATCTTCGGACTCCCCCGCACCGGTAAAACATCCATCTTCAACGCTGTCAGCCGCGGCCACGCGGAAACAGCATCGTTCCGCACCAGCGGCGGCCAGCCGAATATCGGCGTAGCCAAGGTCCCTGATATCCGGCTCGATAAGCTGGCCGAGATTTCGAAGCCCAAGAAGCTAACGCCCGCCGAGGTTGAGTACATCGACATCCCCACCTCGCCCGACGCGATGGCCAAAGGCATCGGCGGGGAATTCCTCAACGTCCTCCAGCGCTGCGAATCGCTCATCATGGTCTGCCGCTCCTTCGAGAACGCCGCTGTCCCCCACGTCGAGGACACCATCGACCCGTATCGTGACGCCGAGTCGCTGGAGATGGAGCTCATGTTCTCCGACCTCGCCCTCCTTGAGCGCCGTGAACACCGGATCGGTACGCAGCTACGCTCGGCCAAAGTCTCCGAGCGTGACGCGCTGGCCAAAGAAAAAATCATCATCGCCAAGATCCGCGAGCAGTTGGAGGCGGAAGTCCCCGTCCGCGAACAAGACCTGCCTGCCGAGGCCCGGCCGCTCCTAGAGAACTTCCAACTCCTCTCCGGCAAGCCCCTCATGATCGTCTTCAACATCGACGAAGATGCCGTCGATCGCACCGCTGAGATCGAGGCCGAGATGGCAGCCAAGCTTGATAAGCCTCACGTATCGACTGTGGCATTGTCTGGCAAGCTTGAGATGGAGCTCGCTGGAATGGATCCCGCAGAGGAAGCCGAGTTCCGCGAATCCCTCGGTGTCGGCGAGCCGAGCCTCGACCGCATGATCCGCGTTTCCTACGACCTGCTAGGGCTCATCTCGTTCCTGACCACCGGTCCCGACGAAACCCGTGCCTGGACCATCCGCAAGGGGATTTCAGCCGTCGATGCCGCTGGCAAGATCCACTCCGACATCCAGCGCGGCTTCATCCGCGCCGAGATCGTCAGCTACGAAGACCTCATCAGCACCGGCTCCATCGCCGAGGCCCGCAAGCAAGGCACCTTCCGCACCGAAGGCAAGACCTACATCATGCAGGACGGCGATGTCGTCAACTTCCTCTTCAACGTGTGATCGCCGCCGCGACCTCGGTGCAAGCGTTGCTGTACCCTGCGCGCAATCCGATGCCAAACGACGACCTCAAACGCGCCATACTCGAGTTGGAAGAACGACTCCTCACCCAGGATGTCCGCGCGTCCCGCCAGTCGCTGGACGGCCTGCTCGCCGATGACTTCGTTGAGATTGCTGCCTCTGGCAGCGTGTACAACAAAGCATCGATCATCGAAGCCCTGCTGACCGAAACGCCCCGCCAACTCATCGTCTCTGAATTCAAAGTCCGCGAGATGAGCACCGACCAAGCTCACGCCACGTATCGCGCCACCGACGGCGCGACCGGCAGCGCCTCCAACCGATCATCCGTCTGGCGCTACGAGCAAGGTGTCTGGCGCCTCGCCTTCCATCGCGGAACGCCAATCACGCGCCCCTAGCTCCCCCCAAGCACAGCGCTCCCCCTATCCCCACGCCAATCGTCCATAGCACCCGTGCGCAGGACCAAATCACCCTAGCCATCGAATCACGCCGAACGACGGATACCGTCCAGCGGTGACGTAGACCGCTATGATGGGGGAATGTGGGAGACACTGAAGAGCCTCATCGTGCGTGGCTATGCCGCCACCAAAGCATTCGCCAAGCGCATCAAGCGTCAGCTCGCCATCTGGCGCAGCGTGCTGCGGCACCCCCGCACGCGTCGCCTGCCCAAAGCGCTCCTCTGGTTCGCCATCGCCTACGCCTTGATGCCCTTCGACCTCATCCCCGACTTCATCCCCCTCCTTGGCTGGATGGACGACCTCATCTTCGTCGCAGTCCCCATCGCGATCGCAATCAAGCTCGTTCCCGCCGACATCATCGCTGAATGTCGTGCCGCCAACCCACCGCCAGCGCTAAACTCTCGCCCATGACACTTGGCCTTTACGTCCACGTCCCCTTCTGCGAAACGAAGTGCCCCTACTGCGACTTCAACACCTACGCCGCCATCGAATCACTCATGCCCGGCTACGTCGACGCCGTCGCCAACGAGATCACCGAATGGGGCACCTGGCTGGAGCGTCCCACGCTTTCTAGCCTCTTCTTCGGTGGCGGCACGCCGTCCTACCTGCCCACGCGCGATATCGCCAAGCTCATGCGTGCAGTCCACGCCGCCTACGACCTGCCCACCGACGCAGAAGCCACGCTTGAAGCGAACCCCGGCGACTGCTCCCGTGAGCGCCTGCAAGCCATCCGCCGATCGGGCGTCAATCGCCTCAGCATCGGCGTCCAATCCTTCGACGACAACGAGCTGCGTTTACTCGGCCGCCGCCACTCCGTAGACCAAGCCATCGCTGCCGTTCGGGCTGCGCGCGTCGCTGGCTTCGACAACCTCAGCATCGACCTCATGTTCGGCCTGCCATACCAGTTCGCCGCCTCCTGGGCGCACTCGCTGGAGGAGGCCATCGCCCTCGACCCTGAGCACATCTCCGCCTACGCCCTCACCTTGGAGGGCGGCACTCCCATGGAGGCGGACGTTACCGGCGGGCGCCTACCTGAAGCCGATCCTGACATCGCCGCCGAGATGTACCACATGACCTGCGAAACCTTAGCCGCCGCTGGCTACCAGCAGTACGAGATATCCAACTGGGCCAAACCTGGTCTGGAGAGCACCCACAACCTCACCTACTGGCGTAACGAAGCCTGGCTCGCGGTCGGCCCTGGTGCCCACGGCTACATCGCTCGCGGCCCGGGCGCGCTATCAGCGCTCCCCGAGCACGGCGTGCGATTCGCCGACATGAAGCCTCCGCGCGCCTACATCCAGCGCGCCGCCGCCTGGCGTGCCACTGGCCCGCTCAACGCCGACACGCTGTCGATCGCTGCCGCCGTCGACACCATCGAGCTCACCACTCGCGCTATGGCCATGGGCGAGACCATGATGATGGGCCTCCGCCTCAACCCTGGCGTCAGCGACGCGTCTTTCCGCCAGCGGTTCGGCGTCGGCATCGTCGACGCCTTCCCCGGTGCCGTTAGCGACTGCCTGGACGATGGCCTGCTTGAGTGGGCTGGCGACCGCCTTCGTCTCACTGACTTTGGTCGTCCCTTGGGCAACGAGGCGTTCGGTCGATTCATCGCAGAGGCATTGGACTAGGCCGTGGATCGTCCAACCCTGCAGATCGCCGACTACGCCACGTCGCTGACCTACGCCGACCTTGACGACCACGCTCGTCATGCCGTCAAACGACGGCTCGTCGACACCATCGCCTGCGCACTTGCGGCGTATCCCACGCCTCCTGCTGCGGCAGCACGAACCCTCGCCACCTCAGCGGTCAGCGATCCACCAGCCCACGTCCTGATCTCCGGCGCACCAACCACCCCCGATCTCGCTGCCTACGCGGGCGCATTCGGCGTGCGGTACTGGGACCTCAACGATACCTACCTCCACGGCGGCCATCCCAGTGACTCCATCCCTGGCATCCTCGCCGTCGCCGAGACAACCAATGCCACCGGCAGCGACATGCTGCTTGCGCTGGTCGTCGCCTACGAGACCTTCTGCGCACTCAGCGATGCCACAGGCCCCGTGGGCGCCAGCCCCGCTGGACGCATCGCCATCGCCTCCGCTGCGGGAGCCAGTCGCCTCCTCGGGTTCGACCGTGAGCGCACCGCCAACGCCGTTTCCCTCGCCGCTGTCAGCACTATCTCACGCGCTGTAAGAGGCCACGGCGCACTCACCAGTTGGCGCGCGGGCCTGGCAGGGAACGCCGCGCGTAGCGGCATCTTTGCCGCACTCGCCGCGCAGCACGGCGCGAACGGGCCCCGCGAGCCGTTCCAGACCCTCGGCGCCGCTGAGTTGGACGAACTTCCCGCCCTCGGTGGACGTGTCGCAGGATCGCACCTCAAGGCCCATCCAGCCGAGTATCACGCCCAAGCCGCAATCTCCTCCGCCATCGACCTCCACCGGCAAGTCGCCCCCGACTCCATCGAGTCCATCGTCGTCCACACCTACGCCCACGCCGTCGCTGGGATCGGTAGCCACCCCTCGGTCTGGGAAGCCAACGACATCGACACCGCTCTCCACAGCATGCCGTTCCTCGTCGCGGCCGCGCTGGCACTCGGCGAAGCACCTCTCATCGAGGAGCGCCACCTCAACGACCCCACTATCAAGCGACTCATGGCCCGCACGTCTGTCGTGGAAGACCCAACCATCACCGCCGTCTACCACGCGACCGTCGCGTCACGCGTCGAGATCACCACCATCGACGGCACCGTACATCGTGCCGAGTGCACCCAGCCCAAGGGCCACACAGCCAACCCCCTCTCCGACGCAGAACTCGATGCCAAGTTCCAGCGCCACGCGGCCAGCCTCCTTTCATCCGCCCAACAAGCGAGAGCCCTGCAACAGATGTGGGTGCTCGACGACCTTCCCCACATCACCGACCTCCTCGCAACCTTGCGAGCCAGCTAACCGCCTATCTCTGGCAACCCACGCTCGCCGGTGGCAAAATCAGCCCGGTAGATCAGAAGAGGAGTTGCGCGATGCACCAGGTAGTCCTACTCAGGCACGGCGAAAGTGAATGGAATCTTTCGAACCGCTTCAGCGGTTGGAAGGACGTGGACCTCACGGAAACTGGACGCGGTGAAGCCGCAGAGGCAGGCCAACTGCTGAAGTCCGAGGGCTTCGAGTTCGACCTCGCCTACACCTCCGTCCTCAAGCGCGCCATCCGCACCCTCTGGATCGTCCTCGACGAGATGGATCTCATGTGGATCCCCGTCGTCCGGGATTGGCACCTGAACGAGCGCTCCTACGGTGCGCTCCAAGGCCTCAACAAGGCGGAGACAGCCGCAGAGCATGGCGAGGAGCAAGTCCTCATCTGGCGCCGTTCCTACGACGTTCCGCCGCCCGCCCTCGACCGCACCGACGAGCGTCACCCCGTCAACGACCGCCGCTACGCTTCCCTGGCCGCTGATGAAGTGCCTGACACCGAGTCCCTCAAGACCACCGTCGCCCGCTTCGTGCCCTACTGGGAGAACACCATCGCCCCTCAGATCAAGGCAGGCAATCGTGTCCTCATCACCGCCCACGGCAACAGCCTGCGCGCCCTCGTAAAGTACCTCGATGGCGTCTCCGACGAGGAGATCGTCGACCTCAACATCCCCACGGGCGCACCACTGCTCTACGAGTTGGACGACAACCTCAAACCCATCAGCCATCGCTACCTGGGCGACCCGGAAGCCATCGCCAAGGCCATGGCCGCCGTCGCCGCGCAAGGCACGGTGAAAGCGTGAGCGCGCGCGCCATCTCCTGGAACGTCAACGGCCTGCGAGCCGTCCATCGCCATGAAATCTTCCTGCCGTTTTTGAAAGACGAATCGCCCGATATCCTCTGCCTCCAAGAGATCAAATCCCTGGAGGAACAGCTCCCCCCTGAACTGATTCAAGTGGACGGCTACCACGCCTACTTCAACTCAGCGGAGCGCAAGGGCTACTCCGGCGTGGCCATCTACACCAAGCAAGAGCCCGTGGAAGTTGTTTACGGTCTCGGCATCCCCGAGTTCGACGCGGAAGGCCGCGTCATCACGGCCGTCTACCCAACGTTCACCCTCATGAACATCTACTACCCCAACGGTCAGGGATCCCCCGACCGCCTCGACTTCAAGATGCGCTTCTACGACGCCTTCCTCAACGTGGCTGATGGTCGAGTGAAAGACGGCCAGAACCTCCTCGTCTGCGGCGACGTCAACACCGCCCACACTGAGGGAGACATCGCCCGCCCCAAGGAGAACTCCAAGACTTCAGGATTCCTCCCCACAGAGCGTGCTTGGATGGACGAGTTCCTCAGCCACGGCTACAGCGACACCCTCCGGATGTTCGATGACACCCCGGGTATCTACTCCTACTGGGACATGAAATCCCGCGCTCGCGACCGGGACATCGGCTGGCGCATCGACTACTTCTTCGTCAGTGACTCATTCAAAGCCAACGTCACCAACGCCACCGTCCTCCGTGACCAACTGGGTTCCGACCACTGCCCCATATCCATCGCCTTCGACACCTAAGCGGCGTACCCCGGCGAATCAGGGCGCTCTACCTGCAAACCGCACTGTCTCTTGGTTCGACCATCCGCGACTCCGCCGCCACACACTTGGTGGCGGCGGGGTCGCGCTACTTCGTGATCACCACCTCATCGAGCACGGCTCGACTGGGATCAAGGAAACGCACCGTGATCGTGGCACCGTCCACGCTGACTTCGATGTGCCCGTAAGAGCCCGTCACGATGTTCCCCTCCCACAGCGCACAGTTGGCAGGCGTCCCGCACACAGAGGCGTCCAAGTACAGAGAGTCGCCGCCAGCGCCATTCACCAGGTAGATCGGGTATGCCGGCGACGTGCACGTCGCGTACGGCGCTGCGCCGCAGGAGACGGTGTCGACCAGCGTTCCGTTAGCCGCCACGGGCAACGTCCTCTGGTAGCTGTGCTGGTGCCCACCTAGGTGTAAATCCGCGTACTGCGTGATCAACGGCTCTAACGCGGTTCGTATCCGGTCATTGCTCGCATGACCGATGTCCTTCCCGTTCGCGTAGGGTGAGAAGTGACCATAGACCACGACCCAGTCGATGCTTGGGTCGATCGCCGCCGCCGCTAGGTCAGCCTTCAGCCATTCGTATCGCGGCTCCCCTGGCCCGATCCCATTGGCGCTGGATGAGTTGAAATGGTTCCCGTCGTACGCCACGAAGTGCACGTTGTCGTAGTCGAATGAGTACCACATCTCGGCAGTCTCTGTCCGGTCACACCGCCCACCGACGATTGGGCACGTCTGGTGTGCAGGGCGGCCCGGCAGAGAGAATCGACCAAGCGGCGTGATCCGGTCATCAGGCTGGCTCAGTTCGTGATTCCCGAGGGCAGGCATCCACGCGATCTGGCTCGCGACGTCGCCGATGGTGTCGGTGAAGTAGGAGTCCACGCACGCTTGTGTGTTGCAGTAGAAAATGTCTCCCATATGGATCATGAGATCAGCCTGAACGGAAGCCGACACGTCACCGGAATGGCTGGTTGTAGCGTGATCGCCCAGCGCGCCAAACGTGAATGGAAGTCTTGAACCCTTCGCTGGTGCGGTCTTGAAATGGTACTCAGCGCTCCAGCCATCAGTGCTGGAACCAACCCGGTAGAAATAGTCCGTACCTGCATGCAAGTTGCTGGCGACTACCGTCTGGACACAACAGTATCCGGTGTAATTGTGCTGCGTGGCCGTCAGGTTGACGCTATACACACCAGCCGTCGTACCTAGCTGCGCGCGCTGATCGATCGAGGTGCTTGACGTGAACCACGTGAGCGTCGCCTCGTTGGCCAATTGTCCCGATGTCGTCGACATATGTACGCCGTACAAGTTGGCGGCTGATGGCGGCGGCGGGGCAGGGGAGGCCACGGAGAACGAAATAACGTAATCGTCTGGGTTCGCATTCCCCGACACATCTTCACAACGTATGTAGAAAGGGTACGAGGTGCCGTCGCTCAAACCGGACACGGTAACCGAGTGAGTTACGCCTCCCGTCGCCGAGAAGATGCCAGTCATTCTTCCAAAAGCCACACCCGGTACGACGCTGAACTTACACGTCGCAAGTTCGTTCGTCGTCAAAGACAGCGTCGTCGATAGTGTGCCTGCCGCGAGCTCGCCGCTCGGCGCGCCATTGGAGCGCACTGGCGGTGTCACCGCTGGGAAGTTACTTGTCCAAGTAGCCGCCAAGTTCTGCATCGCTGACTGTCCCGCGCCGGTAGCGTCCACACAGGCGACATACACGGTATACGTGCCGACGCCGGTTGGTGCGACAGTGAGCGTGGCGAGTGTGCCCGTGGTTATCCCCACGATCCCCGAAGAATCACTGTAAGCGACATCACCACCGTACCACCGGCACTCCATACCCGCCTCGCCTTCTACCACGATCAGCGTGTTCCCGTCGTCAGCCGCATCTTCGTACGGCGCCGTAGTGTCGCCTGCCACTGACACCAGCACCGTCGAAGGCGGAGTCGCGTCCAGAAGGACGCTATCTGAAGCGACGCTCACGTTTCCGCTCGTGTCGCGGCACTCGAAGTAGACCGTCTTTATGCCGTCGCCCGGCGACAAGGTCCAGAGCTTGATGGAGCTCAGGCCTTCGTACGGCTCAGTGTCGAAAACGCCGTCGTTTGAGTACCGGACATCCTGTACCGCGCGGTCGTCAGTGCAATTCAGATCCAGGCTTACGACCGTGCTAGGTACGGTGGCCGCTCCCCCTGCGATCGCGATTGAGGCCGACGGAGGAATCGTGTCTGAGAGTGAGTATTCGATGTACAAGAGCGGCGCGCTCGCGGGCACCCCGTTGTACGACTCCGCCGTCCTGGGGCCATTGTTGCTCCCCACTGGAGCCGCGATGATGACCATCGCGTTCCCTGTGGCCCAATCCGGGCGGTCAACGATCTCCTGAACCAGCGACGCGATATTCGGCGTCTGATGCGTCTGCCCGACCGCCAACCAAGGAACGACGTTCGTCCACGCTACGACCGATGTCGTGGAGGTCCTAGACGAGATGTCGAACGTCGTATTCGTGAAAGCGGCAGCGTCGCCTACAGCTTCGCCTCGAAGCTGTAGGTCCGTTGCTGCCGAGCCAGTTTCGTCGGTCGTCAACTCTATGTAGGCTCGCAGGATCGATGCTCCCTGCGGAACCGACACCCCTTGCCACCTCATGCCTGCGAGTTGGAGACTCCCTTTGTCGCTCATGAACTCAAGGTCGCTACTCGTTAGGCCGATGCTTCCGCGAGCCACGTTCTCCTCTGCATCGTCATTTCCTGTACCAACGCGAGCAGTAAAGATCGAAGGTAGAGCCGAGCCCACGGAGAATGAGATCAGGTAGTCGTTTATATTGGCGTTCCCTGCTGCGTCTTCACAGCGCGCGTAAAAGGAGTAGGACGTGCCGTCACTTAGGCCGGTGACCGGCGAGGAATGAGATACCCCTCCGGTGGTCGTGAACGCATCGACCATGCTCGCGAAAGCTATGCCCGGCACAGCGCTGTACTTGCAGAACGCGGACTCGTCCGTTGCCAGAGACAGCGTTGTGGACAACGTGCCTGCCGCTAGTTCACCGTTCGGTGCCCCGTTGAACAGCACGGGCGGTGTCCCGTCCGAAAAAATGCCTGTCCAGGCAACGTCGAGGTTCTGGGCCGCAGACTGCCCCACTCCACTCGAGTTCGCGCAGGCAACGAACACCGCGTACGCCCCAACGCCAGTCGGTGCAACGATAAGCGTGGCTTGAGTACCGTTTGTGATTCCTGGGGTTCCCGATGCGGCATCGTAAGCCACATCGGTGGCGTACCAACGGCAATCCATCCCTGCTTCTCCACCCACGATGATCTCAGTGATGCCGTCGTCCGCCAGGTCTTCATATGGCGCAGCGAGGTCACCGGCTACCGATACGAGCGAAGCCAGCGGTGGAGTGGCGGGAGGAGTCGGAGTCGGAGTCGGAGTAGCAGTTGGGGTTGGGGTCGGTACAGGGGTACTTCCGCCGCAACCGACCTGAGCACCCCCCACGTAAAAATCGGGTGACGCGGACCAATCAGAGGTGATAGCTGCGCCGTTCGCCCCCAAACGCAGGTGCGTCACTGCGGGGAACGCGGCCGGAACGCTGAACACCGTAGCGCCGTCGACGTGCAGGCCGACCTCGGTGGTACTCAAGTGGAATTCTATGCAGTGCGCGGCACCAGCTGCCAACTGCACCCCCGTGTCCACCCAGGTTGAGTGGTGCCACACGAATAGCCTATTGGTGTAACTCCCGGATCTGCTTCGCCACGCGAAGATCGCGGCAGGATTGGCACCGGCGCTACCGGCGAGGGCTACGACCTGCTGGTGAGATCCGCTCCCAACATCCGTGTTTAGCCTGAATGTACCCCCCACCCAAGTTTCTGAGCGGGGGGCCGAAAAGGCATCCCATAGGTGCGCATCGTCATCGGGCCCAGTGGTCACGACGTGCAAGCTACCGTCGGCCTCCACCGTTAGGCTGGCGGTCGGCTCTACGTATTCTCCATCCCAATCTATTCCCGCCCAACTCGTCGCTGCCAAAGTTGGCAGGACAACCATGAGGAGACCCACGAGAACAGCCAACACTGCAGAACCGCGAATGAACAAACGCATAACCGACAACCTCCACGAGCACATCAGAGACGGGGAATAGACTCAATATCCACGAGCTACACGATCCTAGTCGCGCCAACGACCGCACCGATGCCCGACTCCGCAGCCTCCGTAGATCCGGGATGGCAGGCAGGTGTTACTGTAGCGAATCCAAGGGAAATTTGTGTGGCTAATAAGAGAACATAAGTGCCTAAAAATGCCCTCTTGGTGCCATGACGTGACTGCACGTTAGAGCCCGCTATCGCGATCCGAGTATGGATTGGTGCTGCTCATCCACCCACGACGCAAAAGCCGCCCACCTTCGCAAAGGTGAGCGGCTGATTTGCCTCTATTCGGCTGTTACTGACGGGCCCCGGAGCGCCCAGCGACCTTTAGTCCGGCGGACGAAGTCCATGAGATCCGAGGGCGAGCCCCGACTTGCTACACGACTTGCCCTCCAACGGGCCCCGGAGCGCCCAGCGACCTTTAGTCCGGCGGACGAAGCCATGAGTTCCGAGGGCGAGCCCCGACTTGCTACACGACTTGCCCTCCAACGGGCCCCGGAGCGCCCTGCGACCTTTAGTCCGGCGGACGAAGTCCATGAGATCCGAGGGCGAGCCCCGACCTGCTACACGACTTGCCTTCAACGACCCCGGGCCTACTAAGCCTTCGCGACCTTCATGTCAGGACGAGGACGATCAGGGTTCTTCCCCCACCAGTCCTCATCGATGTTCGTGTTGATCATCTCCGGGTTCTCCCCGCGCTGCACGCCCATCGGATCCTCGCCGCGCTGAACCTTCTCGATCTGCTCCTTCGTGATGCGGCGCAACAGCACCACACCTCGGTCGGAGTAGCTCAAGTGCTCCTTTGTGCGGTCGGCGATCGGCCCTTGCGTCTCCCACGCCATGTGATCCTGCGGGATCACATGTTGCTGTGTGAAGTGTGCCACCGGGTGCATCGCCTCGGGCGGCTGCTTGTAGGGTTCCATGAGAGCGATCTCAGGGTCGAACGCATTGTCCGGCTCGCTGCCGTCCTTGGTCGGGAAGAAATTCACGTGAACGTGCCACGTGTGAGTGTCGTCGATAGGCGTTCGGAATTGCGTGCTCGGGCCCTGGCGCAGGATCGTCGGGAAGCACACCGGGTGCTCGTCGACCGTCCCATTCTTGTACGTCCGCTTCTTCATCAAGCCCCAGTCCGTCGTGTGGAACTCGAACGCCTCAACGTCGTCTGTGAATCCACGCGTCGTATTGACCGGCTTCTTACCACCACCGATGAACTCCTGGTGCAGCACCTGCAGGTGGGCCGGGTCCATGGAATTCTCCATCGCCTGGAACCAATTGCAGTCCAGCACGGGGTGCAATCTCACCGTGCGTGTACCGTCCTTGCGGTACAACGTGTCATAGCGTGTCATCGGCGGAACGGGCTGCGGGCCCATGTACGCCCAGATCAGCCCCACGTGGATGTTCACGGGGTATGCCGTCGTCTTCACGTTCTTCATGATCGAGTCATTGCGCTCCGGCGGCGTCTCGATGATGTTGCCGTCGCAGTCGTACAACCACCCGTGGTACGCGCAAGAGATCCCACGCTCCTCCACTCGGCCATACACCATCGAAGCGTTTCGGTGCGCGCACTTATCGGCGATCAAGCCGGTGCGGCCAGACTTGTCCCTGAACAACACCAGATCTTCGCCCAGTACCCGCACGAACTTCGTCGGGCTCTCGTCGCTCAGATCCTGGGCCAAAGCGATCGGGTGCCAGTAGCGGCGAAGGAGCTCGCCCCCAGGCGTCCCCGGCCCTACTCGTGTCAGTAATTCGTTCTCGTCTCTGATCAGCATGGCGGTCGCACCTCCGGTGTTCCGTGAAAAAAGGCGTTTTGCGTGGTTTCGCGTGAACGAACAGGCGTTCACGCAGCGTGCACGGGAGTATACCCCTGATTCACGAACCCTTCACATGACTCAATTAAGGTGGATGCTACGAAATGTGATCTGGAGACAATCTCACTCATGCTATCGATTGAACACAACGAACGTCTTACCCAAGTAAGTAAAGGCACGCCCATGGGGGAACTCATGCGGCGGTACTGGCATCCCATCGCCGCCACGGCGGAGCTGGATGACCGCCCCACCAAGTCCGTACGCATCCTCGGCGAGAACCTCGTCCTCTACAAGGATCGCTCTGGCACGATGGGCCTCATCGACGCCCTCTGCCCTCACCGCCGCGTGGACATGTCCTACGGCATCCCTGAAGAACAAGGCCTCCGCTGCATGTACCACGGCTGGATGTTCGACGAGACCGGCCAATGCATCGAGCAACCCTTCGAAGAGACCGTCCACCCCGATGGCCGCTTCAAGGAGAAGGTCAAGATCAACTCGTACCCCGTGGAGACCATGGGTGGCATGGTCTTTACCTACATGGGCCCCCAGCCTGCACCGCTGCTCCCTCGCTGGGAGCCCTTCGCATGGGATGACACCTGGTGCGAGGTCGGCATCGTCGAACTCCCCTGCAACTGGCTCCAGTGCATGGAGAACTCCATGGACCCCGTCCACCTGGAATGGCTCCACGGCTACTGGGGTGTCCACCAAGAGAAGATGAAGGCTGAGCGCACCGGCAAGCCCATGGAGATATTCCCCACCGACCCCAAGTCCCACAAGAAGATCGGATTTGACCAGTTCGACTACGGCATCATCAAGCGCCGGGTTGTCGAAGGCACCACCGAAGACGACACCGACTGGAAGACCGGCCATCCGGTCGTCTTCCCGCAGATCTTGTTCGTCGGATCCATCGTCACCGGGAGCCTCCAGTACCGCGTGCCCGTCGACGACACCCACACCATGCACTACACCTGGTTCTTCTACCGTCCCGGCCCCGGAGCGGACAAGAGCCTGCTGCCCCAGCAGGACACCATCCCGTACTGGAACGTGCCCCTGTATGACGAGACTGGCGCCCTGATCCCTGACCTCGTCAACCACCAAGACTTCGTCGCCTGGATCACCCAGGGCGGGATCGCCGACCGCAGTCGTGAGATTCTCGGCGAGTCTGACCGCGGCGTAATCATGTACCGCAAGATGCTCGACCAGCAGATGGCCATCGTAGAAGACGGCGGTGACCCCCTGGGTACCGTCCGCGATCCTAAAGTCAACGAAAGTATCGAACTGCCGCTCGAACGCTGGCAGGCCCTATCCCACCCCGCGCGCCTCGCCTCCTACGCCCCAACCCAGGCCGCCGAGCCTCTGGCCAACATCGCCAACATCGAAAAGATCCTCCAGACCTGGGCCAACGAAACCCCCTGGGTCGCTGTCTAGTCCCGTCCCACAGCCAGCCCACCAGGTAGTACGAGAGGGCCGGAGCCTTATGGCTCCGGCCCTCTCTGTTCTCTGAAAACACCTCTGACGCACCGCGTCCGATAAGATGCACGCACCAACGCCCACGGGAGCACCCATGACCCCAGACGCCGAAACCACCAAATGCATCGCCGCAAGCGTCACTGAGCGCGAATCCCTGGCGCCCACCAGCGAACGCGTTCGCGGCCTCATCCGCGTTGACCTCGACGTCGTCGAAGGCGTCGCCTCCGTCGCTCGCCATGGCCACCACGCCATGCCTATCGACGAGCCTATCGAGCGAGGCGGCACCGACACCGGCGCGTCGCCCCTCGCGCACTTCCTAGCGGGCGTCGGAGCCTGAACGCTAACCCACTACGTGCGTGTCACGTATGACGAAGCGCTCGACATTCAGTTCTCCACCGTCAATGTCAAAGGTGAAACCCTCCGCAACGCCAACGGCGGTTTCGTCACTATCACCCAAGACATGCACGCCACGGGGAGCATCACGCCTGAGCAACTCGAACACCTGGCCGATCGAGCTCAAGCCATCTGCTTCACCCACAACACCCTCAAGTACGGCGTCAAACTCGTCACCGTCATCTACCTCAACGAACAAGAAGCGTTCAGGCGCGTCAACGAACCCCTCGTCGCCCGAGAGTAGCCAAGCCAAAGCTCCGCTGGTAACGCATCCGTAGCGAATCCCTGCCACCGCTGATTGCTACCCTCGCTACGTGTCACGCTTCATTAGTCTGTTGGCTCCCCAGATTGATGTCCTAACGTCATTCAGACACGAGACGAAGTCCGCGAAGAATCTCTCACCATCCCCCGTGCCCTCTTACCGTCATCGGCCTAGACCTGCTTCGCGATCCACCGCTTCATCACCGCAACCGCCTGATCCGTCAGCGGCCCCGGCTTCGCCGCGAACGTATGAGGCTGATCGGGGAAAACCTCCAACTCCAGATCGCCGCCTGCTTTCTGGTAGTTCTCCGCGAACCGCTCCACCAGATGCAACGGCACGTTCGTATCCGCTGACCCATGCACCACCTGCACCGGCGGCAGCGCCTCCTGCTCCCCACGCTCGATGATCTCCTGCGGATTTCCCTCGCGCATCGCCTCCTCCGTCAGGAAGTACCCCTCGCCCGCCTTGACTAGGTGCTCCACCCCCTGCTCCTTCGCGATCAAATACCGACCGTACGAGTCCAGTACCGGCCACAACGTCAGCACGTACGCCACGCTCGCATCGACATCCATCGCCTCCGTAAGGGGCAGTGCGTCGTAGCGCTTGTCGTTCGGCCGCATCCCCAACAGCAGCGCCGTGTGGCCGCCGCTAGACCTACCGATCACCCCAACTCGCGAGCCATCGCCGCCGAACTCCCCAGCGTGCGCCTTCAGCCAACGCACCGCGTAGTTCGCGTCCTGGACCTGAGCGGGGTAGGGGTGCTCCGGCGCGATCCGGAAATCGATAGACACGATCAACAACCCTGATTGCGCCAACGGCAACGATGTCACCTCGTTCGTCAGGCGGTCGCTCCCGCTCCACGCACCTCCGTGGATGTCGACCAGCACCGGGAACGGGCCAGGCCCTTCCGGTCTATACACCCTTGCCAGATACCCCACGCCATCTACCCGTAGATACTCAACGTCATCTACGCGCACCGAGTAGCTTCCGCCAGGTTCGTAAGCAACAGCCATAGGGGACTCCTTGTGTGTGAATGAAAGTCACGGCCTAGCACAGTGCCCTGCCAGGGCAATCTCACCTAGGGTTGGCGGGGTTTGAGCTCCCCATCGTGTAGCTCCAGCAGGTGGCCTGACAACTCCAGCGGCGCCTGAGCGGCCAACACGAAACGCTCACCCACGAACTCAGGCCCGGCCATGCGCCCGCGCGCTTCGTCCGGCGCTAGCTCCGTCGCGATCTGCGTGCCGGGGGAGATCATCACAACGCAGATGCCGTGCGCACGTTCCTCCTCGGCCACGAATCGCGTGAACGTCCGAATGGCGTCTTTAGAGACCGCGTACGCCGCTGAACCGGTCACCTCTGGATTGCCGCCGCCCATAGTGCTGACGACGTGCCCGCCGCCTCGCGCCTCCATATGTGGCAGCGCGTATTTGGTGCACAGGAACGTCCCCCGAAGATTGGTTCCCATAACCTTGTCCCAGAAGCTCGATTCCATGTCCTTGATCGCAGGCCAGGGTGGCACACCCCACTGGAAATGCGTGACGATCGCCGCATTGTTCACCAACACGTCGATGCCACCGAACCGATCCACTGCGCGCGCCATCAGCTCGCGGACCTGGGCCTCATCCCTCACGTCCGTGGGCACGGCCAACACCTGGCCCTCGATGGCAGTGAGTTCCTTGGTCACCGTATCCAGCGGCTCCACGTCCGCCACCACTACCGACGCCCCCGCCTCAACGAACGTCCGAGCCACGTAGCGACCGATGCCCCGCGCGCTCCCTGTAATGACCGCTACCTTGCCTTCGAGCATCACGAATCCCCCTTAGCCTGAGCCAGTGTGCACATCGTTTCTTGAGTATTGGGCGCGAACATACCGGTTTTTGACCGCCACTGCAAAGCCAGTCATCGAGATACGACGAGCGTTGACACCCCTGGTTGCTCCCCACTAGGTTTCTGTTACGTCTAAGGTAGAGGATGCATCCATGCTGAAGTCCATCACCGACCAAGAACACTCCGCGCTGGAGTGGATCAACGTCCACAACGGCATCTTCAACACCCTTGGCGCCATCTTCTTCA
>ERZ890510.1144-NODE-1144-length-18096-cov-4.924006_pt1 | contig 18096 bp, 17 predicted proteins | sample MGYA00521265_ERZ890510 | MGnify/ENA primary metagenome ERZ890510 (study PRJEB32303, sample SAMEA104408624) | aquatic metagenome | biome: Brackish water; feature: Chemocline; material: water | place: Baltic Sea | collected 2014-10-26T21:54:00 | depth 110 m ...
CGCTCAACGCCTCGGTGATTGCGGCGCTGGTGTTATCGGGAACCTTTGGCGTCACGTTTGCCGATCCGCTATTTGCCATCGGTATTGCCGCGTTCGTGGTCTACAGCGCGTGGCGAATATTCAGAAGATCCTATGACGAGTTAATGGATCGAGAATTTCCCGAAGATCTGCGGCGCCAGATCAGGGAGATCGCGACCGCACCCGATGAAGTCATCGACGTACACGATTTGCGGACTCGCAGTTCGGGACGCGATTCGTTTATTCAACTCCATCTCGAACTGGCGGCGACGATGTCGCTCCTGGAAGCCCACCGAATTTCCGATGAGGTCGAGGAAAAGTTGCAGCGCGCCTTTCCCGACGCCGAGGTGATGATCCACCAAGATCCCGAGGGGGTCGACGAAAACCGTGCGGTATTCCGTTAGCCGCCTAGGTTCGTGGATGGCATCAAGCTATGATGGTGCGGCAAAAAACGGGAGACCCTAAGCCGTGGCAATAAAAATCATCCTTGCGCCTATGAGCGGCGCCGAAAGCACCGAAGCGACACTGGCCAGTGCGCTCCATGTCGGCCGACATCTTGGCGCCCATGTTGAGGCCTTCCACGTATCGCTGGACCCGCGCGACAGCGTCGCCTACATGGCCGAAGGTATGACCAGCAACATGATCCAGGACATCATGTCGGCGGTTGAGAAAGAGGGCGAAGAACGGCGCGAACGCGCGCATGAGCAATTCACGCGGTTGTCCAAGGAGGCCGATGCGCCGATCACCCAGGGCCGGTCCGGCGGCGGGTTCTCGGCGAGCTTTGCCACCGCGGTTGGTCGCGAAGACGATCTGCTGGCCATTCGTGGGCGCCTGTCCGATCTGATTGTCGCCGCGCGATCGGGTGGGAAGGGCGACACGCAGCGGACCACCGTCGAAATCGCCCTATTGGAAACAGGACGCCCCGTGCTTTTGACCCCGCCAACGGGGCCCAACGTGTTCGGCAAGACGGTGAGCATTGCGTGGAATGGCAGCATCGAGGCGGTCCGCGCGATCGGTGCCGGCGCAGGGCTTCATTTTCTCGATGAAGCAGACAGGGTCGTCATCATGGTGGTGCCCGAGGCGTTCCGCACGGCTTCGCATGTCGACGACTTGGTGACCTATCTTGCGTGTCATGACATCAAGGCGGAGGTCGCGGAGATCGAAGAAGGCGGTGGTCCTATTGGGCACGTTCTTTTGGAAAAATCTGCCGAGGTCGGCGCCGATATGATGGTGATGGGCGCCTACACCCATAGCCGGTTACGGCACTTGATGATCGGCGGGCCAACGAGCGTTGTGCTCCAGAATGCTGATATTCCGGTATTGATGGCGCACTAGACCGGCTTGGTCGCGGGTCTGGCCGCCGCCACTAAACCGTAAACACGATCGGGCCGATGTTGCGCCGGGTCTCGAAAAGCGTGTGCGCGGCGCCGGCGTCTTGCAGCGCAAACGTCGCGGCTTCGTCGGCCCGCAAGGTGCCGTCGCGGGTCATCGACCAGACAGCATCCAACGCCGCCCGGTAGTCGTTAGGATGACGCATCAAGGTCATGACCGACGCTTTGGCGAAAAATGTCGAGACCGGCAGGCTCTTGCTTGAGGTCACGACCTCGCCCGAGGTGTCGCCGAACCGAACCAACGTCCCGTAGGTTCCCAATGCGGCGATCGACGAGTCAATGGTGTCCTTGCCCACCGAATCGAACACTGCCGCGACTCCGTCGCCGCCGGTGATCTCTCGCACCCGCGCCGCGGTATCTTCGCGGGTATAGACGATCGCCTCGGCCGCGCCATTGGTCTTGATGATTGTGGCCTTGTCGTCGCTCCCGACCGTGCCGATCAGCCGGACCCCGATCTGCGCGGCCCAGCGGCACGCGAGCAAACCGACACCACCGGCGGCGGCATGGAAGAGGATGGTGTCGCCGCGTGCCAATCGGCTCATCCGGACGAACAGCTGATAAACGGTCAGGCCCTTGGTGAGCACCGCCGCCGCTTGCGTCTCGGTGATGTCGTTGGGCAGCGCGACGAGCGCCGTGGCTTTAACCAGGCGCGTTTCGGCATAGGCGCCGAACGAGAGCGGGTAGGCGACGCGGTCACCTTCGCGCCAACCGTCGACACCTGATCCCACTGCCTCGACAGTGCCGGCGCCTTCGATCCCAGTGATACAGGGAAATGACGATGGCGCCATGCGGCCGGCGCGCTGGTCGGCATCAAGCGAGTTGAAGCCGAGCGCGGCGTGGCGAATACGGACCTCGCCGTCGCCGGGCGCCGGTACCTCGACCTCTTCCCAAAGAAACACGTCGGGGCCGCCGGTCTCGTGAAAGCGCAGTGCTTGGGTCATGGGGACTCTTTGTTCAAGTGCGGGGCAGGCGAGGCGTATGCTGGCGGCGAGACTCTAAGGGTGAATCGTGTAGGGCGCGTCGAGCGAGGGCACAGCGGGGGTTGAGGCACGGCCGGTTTCGACCAAGTGGATTAGGTGGGACAACACCGAGCGGGCCGCAGCGGGATGAAGCCGCGGGTCGACCTCGGCGTACATTCGTTTAACCATCTGCTCGATGGTGGTTTCGCCCGCCCGGATACAGTCCAGGATTTGGGCCTCGCGCGATTCTCGGTGGGCGATGTAGGCGTGGACGAAGGATCGCGGCTCGCGGATGGCCGGCCCATGCGTTGGCCAATAGATCGCGTCGTCGGCCTCAAGCAACCGGTGGAGCGAGCGCATGTAAGCTTGCATATCGCCGTCGGGCGGCGCGATCACGGTTGTGGACCAGCCCATCACATGGTCGCCGGTAAACAGCGTGCGTTCCTCCGGCAAGCGGTAACAGAGGTGATTTGAGCAATGACCGGGCGTGTGAACGGCTTGCAAGGTCCAGTCGGAGCCTTTGATAGAATCGCCGTCGCGCAAACGGATGTCCGGCGTGAAGTCGTGGTCCGCGCCCTCTTCGACGGCACCACCGGCTTCTGGACGGCCCGATCCGTGTGGCCCGAACGCATGGATCATCCCGCCGACGCGATGCTGCAACAAGCGAGCGGCGGGCGAATGATCGCGGTGCGTGTGCGTGACCATGATGTGCGTGACCGACTCACCGGCCAGCGCGTGTTCCAGGGCGTCGACATGGCTAGCCAAATCGGGGCCGGGATCGATCACCGCAACCTCGCCGTTGCCGATGACATAGGTGCCGGTCCCGTAATAGGTGAAGGGCGAAGGGTTCTTGGCAACGATGCGCCGAACCAGCGGGGACAGGCGGTCGACCACGCCGTATTCGAACTCTAGCTCCCGGACGAAGGGGATATTCATGTTGGTTCACTCCTCTGCCGCAGGCCATTATAGGGCATGGACCAACCACGGCACGGCGGATTAGGCACGGTGGCAGTATGACGGAGCTAACTTTGGACGCGGCCAATCGGATCGTCGATGCCGCCTTGCGCCTAGGGCGCGAGACGGGATGCGCGCCGCTGACGGTTGCGGTACTCGATCCCGGCGGGCATCTCGTGGCCTTTCAGCGCGAGGACCGGTCTGGGATTTTGCGACCAGATATTGCTATTGGAAAGGCCTGGGGCGCGCTCGGCATGGGCACCTCGTCGGGCGCATTGGCTGAACGACTCGCGGGGAATGCGCCTTTTCTTAATGCTTTGGCGGCCATGTCTCAGGGACGTGTCGTCCCCGCAGCAGGCGGCGTCCTGATAAGACGGGACGATGGTGGCGTGATCGGTGCCGTTGGCATTAGCGGCGATCGGTCGGACAAAGACGAGGCCTGTGCCATCGCCGGCATTCGCGCGGCGGGGCTGGACTGCGACGCAGCTCAACCCTGAGGCGACGGATTTGCCGCGCGCCGGGCGTGTAAGTTCGAAGCGAGAAGGGACTCTGAGGGGACACTGATGGGAAACGCTCTCTCGCGCCGCGCGGTTTTGGGCGGTGCGTTAGCCGTATCGGTTGCCACACCGTTGCGCGCTGCTGTTCTAACCGCGACGCCTCGGCAGGCCACCGGGCCGTACTATCCGGAGTTGCTGCCGCTCGATGCCGACAATGATTTGCTACAGATCGCGGGACGCCAGGGGCGTGGTGCGGGCGAGCCGCTCCACCTATCCGGCCGCGTGAGTGATTTGAACGGGGGGCCGATTGCAGCGGCCGGCGTGGAGATTTGGCAGTGCGATGCGCAAGGCCGATATCATCATCCGCGCGATCGACGCGGTGGGGTTAAGGCCGATGCCGATTTCCAAGGTTTTGGCCGAACCGAGACCAACGCCGATGGGCTATACCGGTTTCGCACGATCGTACCGGTGCCCTATCCCGGACGAGCGCCGCACATCCATTTCAAAGTGGTGATGCGCAACGGTGATTCCTTTGTCACGCAGATGTATCTGCGTGGGCATCCGTTGAACGATCGAGACGTGCTATTCGGCCGCCTCCGGGATTCCCGGGCCCGGGACCAACTTGCCGTCGACCTTTCGTCGGCAGCGGATCTCGATGCCGGTGGGCGCCGCGCGATGTTCGACATCGTGCTGGGGTGATCGGCTCTTGGTACAGTAATTGCGGTGTTGTTGGATATCGGGGCCAGTGCAGGGCATTTCGTTTCGACTGTGAACCAGTTTGGGACAATTGACCTTGATAGCGCTTTCAGATGTTCGGTGCTGACACACTGAATCGCACAAAGTTATCCACAAGAATTCAGGGGTCGCCCGCCGTCCGGCCTTGTCGCCGGGGGCGAGGGCCGTACCATGATATCAAGCAATAGGACGGAGTAGCAGTGGCCGAACGGCAGCGACTGGCAGCTATCCTTGCGCTCGATATCGAGGATTTTGCGTCCTTTGAGGCGTCGAACAAGAAAGCGACGCTGTCTCACTTGCGCAATTTTCTCGGGATCGTGCGTGATTCGGTGGCGGAGAATCGGGGCACGCTATTTTCCGCGGAACGGGACACCTTCCTAGCTGAGTTTCCGAGCCCGGTCGCGGCGATTCACGCCGTCAACGCGATTCACGAAGACGTCGCCGGATATAACGAAGAACTTAAAGAAGCGCAGAAGATGTGGTTCCGCGGCGCGGTCCATGTCGGCGGTATCAGTGGCACCGGCCGTGCCGTAAAGGGTGATGCCGTGAACGCCGCGCAAGCCCTGCGGAACTATTCCGCGGGTGGGGCCACGGTCGTCACCGGTGCGACCCACAAGCAGGTGGTCGAACGAGTCGACCTGGAATGGGAAGACCTCGGCGAACAGTCGGTGGGCGGCAAGGACGTTTCGGTGTTGCGGGGGGTCGAGAATATCGACGCCTACGCATCGGGTGGTGCGGGCCGGCGTCTCGCGGTCGGGTTAGGCCGCCGTGGCATAGCCGGGATAGCCCTAGGTCTCATCGTCTCAGTGGTCCTCGTCGTGTTTTTCATCCAGCAGGGCCCGTTATCGGGCGGTGACCAGGAGGCCGGCGGCAGTTCGCCGTTCGAGGGCTCGGCTGGCGGCGGACTGAAAAAGGGTTTCGGACGCGGTTCTGCAGAAGGCGATGGTGAGGTTAGTGAGGGCCAGGCCGGGGCTGAATCCACCCAGGAGGCGGCAGAGGGCGGGGCGTTATCGGTTCCAATGACGTTGCCGAGCGAACCATCGATTGCGGTTTTGCCGTTCGCCAACGCGTCGTCCGACCGAACGCAGGACTATGTCGCGACCGGCCTAGCCGAAGAAGTCGCCATTGCCTTGTCGAGGAGCCGCGGGCTGTTCATTGCCTCGCCCCATTCGGCGCTCGCCTTCGGATCAAACCCAGATTCGGTGCCCGAAGCGGCACAAGCGCTGGGTGTTCGCTTTGTGCTGCTGGGCAAGGTCGTGCGCAGCGGCGATCATGTTCGGCTGTCAATCCAACTTATGGAAAACGGCGCTGTCGCACCGCTCCTGTTGCGCACGTTTGATCTCGGTCCGGACCAAGTTGCCAGCGCAGGTCGACGCGTCGCCCAGCTGACGGCATCTGCAGTGGGCTCGGCGCTCACAGCTGCCGACGTTAATCGTCTCAAGCGCCAAGAGTCGGCCGACCCTGAGGCATTCGATCTGCTCCTCCGGGCGCATCACGCGATGCGCCAACAGAACCGCGCCGCGACAGATGAAGCGATTCGATTATTTCAAGCGGCCGTCGATACCGACCGTTCATTCGCTCGGGCTTATGAGGGGCTTGCCAACGCGCATTTGAGCGCTCAGCAATGGAGTGACCGCGCGCCAACTGACAGCGCCTTCGCCGCGGCACAGCGGGCGGTCGCGCTCGACGAAGATTTGCCTGCCGCCCATAGCGTCTTGGGCGCTTCATACTTGGCCCGGGGTGATTACGACCGCGCATTGGAAGAGGCTGAAAAAGCAATTGCGGTCAATCCGAATTACGCGGACGGATACGCGACGTTGAGCAAAATATTGACGTGGGCGGGTTCAGCCGAGCGCGGCGAGGAAGCCGTGGAACAGGCGTTGCGCCGCAATCCGCGGCCCCCGTTCTGGTATCTGTTTGCCCGTGGCCACGCGCGGTTCGTGATGGAAGACTATGAGGGCGCGATCGTCGCATTCCGCGAGGGCGTCGAGAGCAACCCGACGTGGTTGGCAAATCGCTACTATCTTGCGGCGAGCTATGCCGAGGCAGGGGATCCCGCTAGAGCTGAATTCGAACTGGGACAGAGTGCGGTTCGGTCGGTGATGCCCTCGGTGATTGCCGGCGATCGAACGCCTTATCGCAATCGCGCCGATCTCAACCGCTTTGTTGAGGCGCTGCGCAAAGCGGGCGTGCGCTAAACGCTTTAGAGCATCACGTCGCCGCCGTTGGGACTGAGGCACTGGCCATGGAAATGGCGGTTCTCGTCCGAGGCGAGGAAGACGTAAGCGGGCACGATGTCCTCGACTTCAGCGATGCGTTGCTTTGGAATACCAAGGCGCACTTGCTCCACGAGTTCCTCTGGAACGTCGGCGAGGATCGGTGTCCGCGTGCCTCCCGGGGCAACGCAATTGACGTTGATGTTTCGCGCGCCGACTTCGCGCGCGAGGCTGCGCGTAAATGACACGATCGCGCCTTTCGACGCGGTGTAGGCCGTCAAACCCGGCCATCCCGAATAGGCATGCTGCGACGCCGTGTTGATGATCTTGCCGTAGTCTTGGGAGTACATCAGCGGCAATACGCGACGCGTCACCATAAATGGCCCGCGAACATTGACGGCAAAAATGCGATCGAACACTTCGGTCGAGGTGTCTTCAATCAACATGCCTGGTGCAATCCCAGCATTGTTGACCAGAATATCAATTCGACCGAAGGCCGCGAGTGTGCGATCGACCATGTCGTCGACCTCGGCTTCGCTGGAAATGTCGGCTTGAACGGCCAGCGACTTTTGGCCGACCGCGTTGATCTCCGCACATACCGCGTCGGTATTCGCCCGCTCGGACTCCTCGGGATAATTGACCGCGACGTGCGCGCCCTCGGCGGCAAAAGCTCTTGCAATACCGGCGCCGATGCCGCGTGAAGCCCCGGTTATCAAGGCATACTTCCCGTCTAATTTGCCCACAGTCACTCCTTGGTCGGTAGCCAATGCAATGTGTCTTCAGTACGGGTGGAGGGAATGTATTCTGCCGCCACCCAACCGTCGTAACCCAAGGCGTCGATGGCCGCGAAGACCGTCGCGAAGTCAATCTGTCCAGTCCCTGGTTCTTGCCGCCCGGGCACGTCGGCAAACTGGATATGTGCGATGCGGTGGATGAGGCGGGTGAGCGGTTCGATCAAGGCACCCTCCATGATCTGCATATGGTAGAGGTCGTGCTGCAGCGCGAGATTGGGATGGCCGACCTCGTCGATCAGACTGATCGCATCCGCCGACGTGGCGATGAAAAAACCGGGACGGTCATGCGTGTTGATTGCTTCAATGACAACACGAACACCGAGCGGCGCAAATGCTTCGGCGGCGTAGCGCGTGTTTTCGATCAAGGTCGCGCGGCACGCCGCCAAGCCAAGTTTTTCCGGCGCGACACCCGCTAGCAGATTGACGCAACGCGGCCGCAGGGCTTCGACATAGAGACGGGCTTCGGCGACGGCGGCGCGAAACTGTCCTTCGCGCCCAGGTACCGATGCAAGGCCCGGTCCGCCTCGCGTCATATCGCCGACTGGCAGGTTGATGACCGAAACGTCCAAGCCGGTTTTCTCCTTGGCGGCAACCCAACCATCGATCGGCAGTTCGTAAGGGAACTGGATCTCAAAGGCGGTAAACCCGCAGTCGGCTGCGGCAGTGATCCGGTCATAGGGTTCACGCTCGGTGAAGAGCGTCGAGATGTTGGCGGAGAAACGGGGCATCAGGCCTCGCCGAGCGCAACGGCGATATCGGCGGCGACCGCAGCGTTGTTTTCCAGGAGCGCAATGTTGGTGTTCAACGTCGCCCCACCGCTGAGTTCAACCAGCGCCTTGAGCAGGAATGGTGTGACATCCTTGCCGGTGACGCCGCGCTGGTTGGCCGTCGCCAGCGCCGTCTCGATCCAACGATCGACGGTGGTTGCAGGAATAGCCGCTGACGCCGGGACGGGATTGGCGATAACGACGGCGCCGGCGCCAGGCAGGGCGCGATGCACTCGGATAAGGTCCGCCGCCTCGCGGGCGCTGTCGAGCCGTATCTCCAGGGTGAGCCCACTGGTCTGCGCGTAGAAGGCTGGGAATTCCGCGGTGCGGTATCCGGCGACGGGCACACCGTTGGTTTCGAGAACCTCCAGCGTGCGCGGTAGGTCCAAAATGGATTTCGCACCGGAACACACGACGGCAACCGGCGAGCGGGCCAATTCGGATAGGTCGGCCGAAATGTCGAGCGATGATTCACCGCCGCGGTGGACGCCGCCGATGCCGCCGGTCGCCATGATCCTGATGCCTGCGGCGGCGGCGCACAGGAGTGTCCCGGCCACTGTCGTCGCGCCCGTTCCTCGTCGAGCGATCACGGCGGTGATGTCGCGTCGGCTGACTTTGCCGACGTCGCTCGCAGTGGCGAGGTGATGAATTTGGTCTTCGGTGCACCCGATGACGATTTCGCCGTCGATTACCGCGATTGTGGCGGGCGTCGCACCCCTTGCGCGAATCGCGCTTTCGCACGCCAGCGCGAGTTCGAGATTGCGGGGCGCGGGCAGGCCATGCGCGATGACTGTCGACTCGAGGGCGACGACGGGCGCGCCAGTGTCGATGGCCTGTTTTACGGCGGGAGCGAATACCAGGGGAAGCGTCATCCTAGGCCGTAAGTTTGTGTTGCGCGCGATCGGCAACGCGCGCGGGGCTGAGATGCGGATCCGTTGGGCCGTCGACCTCGACGGTGATGCTCGCCGTTGCCAAGCCCGAAATCAGGGCGTCGCGCAGCGATTTCTTTTCCAACAGCGCTGTGAGGGCGCCGGCGGCAAACGCGTCGCCCGCGCCAACGACGTCGCGCGCGGCGCCTGGGATTGCCGGCAATGCGATGCGCGCTTGGTCGTTGGCGGCGACCGCGCCACGCGGGCCCAATGTAATGAACACCGTGCCGATTCCAGCGTCGCGTAACCAATCGGCTGCCTTTAGGGCGTCGTCGTCGGTTTGGATATTCACACCGCTGAGGACCGCTGCTTCGGCACGATTGGCAAAGAGCACATCGAGCCGCGCTAGGTAAGGCGCTAGTCGGATGGCCTTTGGCGTTGAGACGGTGCTGGCGGTTAGCAGTGTGTGCCCCGATGCAATCGCGGTCAGGCGGTCGATGCAGGCGTCAGGCAGGTTGGCATCGACGAACCATGCGTCTTCTTGGGCGGGCGCGTCAGAGGCGCGCAGCGACTCGGGCGCGAGGCCGTCGTAAATGGCCATGTCGGCAAGCCCGATCAGAAGTTCACCGTCGCGATCAAGTACCGCTGTGTAGCTTGCGGTTGCTTCGTCGTCGCGGCGCATTGTCCCTGATGTGTCGATGCCGTCGGCTTCGAGAGCGCGGATCAATTCCTCGCCGCCCGCATCGGCGCCGACGACGGATGCGAGTCCGACATGTTGGCCGAGCCGTCCGAGATTGGAGGCAACGTTGCGGGCGACCCCGCCGGCGGCTTGGCGGACCGCCACCGGATTGGAGGAGCGCAATACCAGTTCGCCGAGGCAGCGTGCGGTGCGATCGAGGTTTACCGCGCCGAAACAGGCAATCGAAGGCATGGCGGATCCGAACTGTTGGTTTGCGTTGTTCGTGACTAGAGTAGGTGCGCGCGTGAGGCAACCCCGTCGTCTCTTGGGGTGACGCCCGGGGAGAACCAGATGAACGTCGGATCCTCTGAGAAAACCGGTTGGCCCGACGACGCAGCCACGCTTGAGGCGTTGCTTGGCTATTGGCGTGCACCCAAAGGAGTGCGCCGGGCCTATGTCGCGGGGCCGTTCGGGCATCTCCATTTTCGCTATGCGCAGCCCGAGGTACCGGAGCGCCCAGCAGTTGTTCTGCTCCACCAAACGCCGTCGTCCGGCCGGGCATGGGAGGGCGTTCTCGCGCGCCTTGGCCAGACTCGCGTGGCGATTGCACCGGACACATCAGGTTTCGGCGACTCAGACGGGCCCGACGAACCGGTGGGTATCGCTGAGTATGCCGAGGCGATTGCGACGGTAATCGCCGGACTTGGAATTGGCCGGGTGGATATTGTTGGTGACCATACCGGGGCGAAAATTGCGGTTGAGATCGCCCGCCAAGAGCCACAGCTGGTGCGCAAACTGGTTCTATACGGCGCCCCGGTGTACAGCGCGGATCAGCGCAACGCCCAGCGCGACTTGTTAGCGGAAATAATTCGCGAGGCTGGCGCGCCGCTGCCCGAGGACGGGGCATTTCTCGCGGAGAAATGGCACAGCCTAAGGACGCACTATGCGGGCGATGCGCCGCTCGCTTTAGTCGACCGAGACTTCGCTGAATCCTTGCGCGCGCGCGACAAAGCCTGGTGGGGCCACCAGGCGGCTCATAGCTATTCGCTTGCTGACGCGCTGCCACAGGTCAAACAGCCAATGTTGATGATCTCGGCGAATGACGGACTGTGGGAAGAAACATACCAGGCAGCGAAACTGGTCCCGGACATAGAGCTGGTTCATCGGGCCGATTGGCGGGTTGGCGCAATATCGCAGCACGCCGAGACGCTCACCGCGATGCTGCGCAAATTCTTCGACGATGAGCCGGCAATGGCTGCGCCGCCTGTTGTTGTCTCGGGGACCGACGGCGGGCCCGGCATCAACCGTCTGTTCGCCAACTCATCGGCCGGCCAAATTCATCTGCGGGCGGCCGGCAGATCAGGCGCTACGGCGCCGCCGCTGTTTTGTTTTCACATGAGCCCACGCTCGGGCCACTACTTCGAGGCGCTGGTGGCCGCCTTGTCAGCCGACCGCCAGGTCTTTGCACCCGACACGCCCGGCTATGGGGAATCTTACAAACCGGCGCAACGCCTGGACGTGCCGGGTTATGCGCGGGCGATGGCCTCAATGATCGACGGGATGACATTCGAGACCGTCGATTTGTTGGGCGATCACACCGGCACCAAGGTTGCGATCGAACTTGCCCATCAGCGACCCGATCTGGTGCGCCGGATCGTTATGAACACTGCCGGCGTTTACTCGGCCGAAGAACAGCGGAGCTGGCAAAGCAAGATGGGCACGATCGACGTTCAGGAAGATGGCAGCCACTACGCCGCGCTGTGGGAACGTTACCAAAATTTGAACCGCGGCAAGCTGACATCGGATCAAATTGCGTTTCGGTTCTTCGAGACAATTCGTGCCGGGCCGTGCATGTGGTGGGGGCCACATGCCGCCAACATGTATCTACTGGGCGAGGTTCTGCCGCATATCGAACAAGAGATACTGTTGATGTGTTCGGATGAGGACAGTTTGATTGAACCGAGCCGGCGTGGCGCGGCTCTGTTGAGCAATGGCCGCTACAAGGAATATGCCGGACTTGGCAATTCGATGCTGGAAGACCGGGTCGCCGAGGTCGCGAGCGATATTGATGCGTTTCTGCGCAGTTAGACGTTTGGGGACAGAGAACGTGATTTCCGTCGCGGGACCGGGCGCGTTAGACTCCCGGTAATCTTGCGATAGTGCCGCCCCGGGCAGTGCGTCCGAGGGGACTCGCCCCTGCGGTTTCCGCCGCCTATTCTCCCTGAGCCCAAGCTGGGCCAACAATACAGGGGAGGGGAGTCGGATGATCGGAGACGCCGCGCTTTATTGGCGCAAACCTGACAACGTCAAACGCGCCTATGTCGATGGTCGCTATGGCCAGATGCATTATCGCATCGCGGTGCCAGCGAATGGCGCCGTTGCGGCACACCCGCCGATTATCTTTTTTCATCAGAGCCCGTCTTCAGGCCGACCTTTTGAGGGGCTGGTCTCCGAGATGGGGCGCGATCGTATCGCGATCGCTGTCGACACGCCAGGTTTTGGCGATTCCGATGCACCGCCCGCGCCGCCGACGATTGCCGACTATGCCGCCGCGGTGGCCAGTTTTCTGGATGCGCTGAAGCTCGACGAGGTGGACGTTTTTGGCGACCACACCGGTGCCAAAGTCGGCGTAGAGCTCGCGCTGCAGCGACCGCAGTTGGTGCGCCGCCTGGTATTCAACGCTTGCCCGGTCTACTCGCCCGAAAAGATGGCCGAGATGATGACCCATCTAGAAGCCGAGCGGCCCAAGGACGTCGTGCCACAAGACGGCAGCCACATTCTTCATCGGTGGAAGGGTACCAAAGGGTCGTACAAGCCCGACGCGCCGATGGAACTGTATAACCGCGATTTTTGCGAAAGCTTGCGAGGGTTGGATCTCGCTTGGTACGGCCACAACGCCGCGTTTGCCGTCAAACATTCGGACAATCTGCCGCATGTCAGTCAGCCGATTCTCGTGCTGTGCCCCGACGACGGGCTGTGGGACGCGACAATGGCGAGCAAGCCGTATCTCAAGAACGGCACCATTATGGAATTGCGGCAGTTTGGGATGGGCGCGATTTCGCAGCATTCGACCGAGCTGGCGAAGATCCTCCGCGACTTTCTCGACGGTCCGGCGGACGACATGCAACCCCGTGCCGCGCCGCGCCAAGTGCGCGCCGCACCAGCACTTGTCGCGAAGCCGGTGCGGCGACGGTTTATCGACAGCCGCGCGAAGCAGGTTCATGTGCGTGTCGTCGACCCCGGTCAGACGACAAAGGTTCCCGTGCTTTGTTTGCACATGAGCCCGGTTTCGAGCCGTAACTTCGAGCCGTTGTTGGTGCGCCTAGGCAAAGATCGTTTGGCCGTCGCCGCAGACATTCCGGGGTTTGGTGAATCCGAAGCGCCGCAGAAGTTGCCTTCAATTGCCGACCTTGCCGATATCATGACCGACGTGATCAAAGCGGTTGCCGGTGCCGGTCCGATCGACCTGATGGGAGACCACACCGGTGCCGTGATTGCGATCGATCTGGCGGCGCGCTATCCGGCGCTGATCAGAAAAGTCGCGTTGAATACGGTGCCGTATTTTAATGCAAAGGAACGGGCGGAAAAGGTCGCCCATTCGGTGTACGAGGCGCCGACGGCCGACGCGGCCCATTTGAAAAAGCGTTGGGAGTCGATGGTTCGGATCTACGGTCCTGCCATGAATATGCGCGATGTGGAGCGCAATTTCGTCGAGACCCTGAGGGGCGGACCGTTCGGCCATTGGGGCCACCACGCCGTGTTTTCCTACGACATGGACCCGGTCCTGCCCAAGATAGACCAGCCCATGCTGGTTTTCCGGCCCAAGGATGGGTTGGAAGAGAACACGTTGCGGGCCAAGCCGCTGCTGAAGAACGCACAGGTCATCGACTTGCTGCAATACAGTTATGGCTTCATGGAGACACAGGCCGACGAAATAGCCGGATACTTGCGCAGCTTTTACGACGCCTAGGCCATCCATGGCGGCGAGCAAAGACAGCATCGACGTGTGGGCCGTCCCACCCGGGCTGCGACGCGCCTATGCGCCGTGCCGCTTTGGCCAACTGCACTACCGGATCGCGGCGCCGAGCGCGCCGCGGTTTCCGCCGCTGCTGGTGTTTCACCAGACGCCGACATCTGGGCGCTGTTACGAAGGCCTAATCGGCGAAATGGGCCGCGACCGCATTGCAATCGCCGTCGACACCCCGGGGTTCGGTGCGTCCGACCCGCCATCGCATGCACCGTCGATTGCCGATTATGCCGGCGCAATGGGCGACTTGATCGACGCGCTTTCGTTGCCCCAGGTTGATGTTTTAGGTGACCACACTGGCGCCAAAATTGCCGTCGAATGTGCGTTGCAAAACCCCGAGCGGGTGCGCCGCGTCGTTCTAAATGCCGCGCCGGTTTACACGGCCGCCGAACTAGACGCGTTGCAGCAGCAGGACGTGGCGGTCGAGCGCTTTGGCGGGGACGGCGAGCACATCTTGGCGCGTTGGGCGTGGGCCATGCACCAGCGCGGTGTCGACACACCGTTGGACGCAGTTTTGCTAGAAGTTGCCGAGTCGCTGCGGGCGGGCGCCCACGTGTGGCACGGGCATCATGCGGCGTTCGGTTACCAACATCGTGACGCCCTGCCACGGGTCAGCCAACCGGTGTTGATCTTGCACGCGCAGGACGACTTGTGGGCGCCGACGGCGCGGGCGCGGCCCTTTATTCGCAATGGACGGATGGTGGACTTGCCGGAGTGGGGGCGCGAGATGCTGTTAGTCCGTTTCCAGGCGGTCGCGCCGATTTTGCGGGAATTTCTCGACGCGGATTAGGCTGGGTCGTCAGCCGCTGACGTGGCCGCGGCGGTGTTTATCGGCAAAGGCTTTGAGCTGGCGTTCGGCCGCGCCGAATGCGTCGCGGATCGCGACTTGCGGGTCTTCATGGCCGCCGTCTTTCTCGTGGTTGCGGTCGACGACGACTTCGGCCCCGTCCGGTAAGGCGATGTCGATTCGGACCTGATAACGCTTGCCGTGGGTCTTGTGCTGGTGCGGTGCATCGAAGGTGACGCGGCAGCTCGTAATTCGGTCGTAGAACTGTTCGAGTTTAGCAACGCGCTCTCGCATGGTCGTCTCCAGCGCGGGGGAGGGGTCAATGTTGTGGAAAGTGATCTGAAGGGGGGTCTCCATGCTGGTACTCCTTTACAATCGCTACACTAAACACGGGCCGCGGCAACCGCGCCTTGACCGTGATCAACGCGGGCACCGCCTACTATGAGTCTGGTGACTTGGGGGCCCTTAAGCAAGCGTACGAACCGCCACGGCTTCGCTACGGCCACGAAGAATCTGCGGTGGCTGGACTTCGACGCTGGCCAAGAGCACGTTTGCGTCGGAACCGGCCTGTTCGTGCAGAGCCTGTACAAATGCCTCGCTGACAACCGCTCGCACGTTCATCGTTCGGGTCAATTCCTCAAGCCGGCTTGCGACGTTGACGACATCACCGACGACTGCGAATTCGAGCTGACGTTCGGACCCGATGTCGCCCAGGACGACCATGCCAAAGTGTAACCCGATGGAAAGGCGCAGGGGGGTGCTGTCACCGCTGGCGGCGCGCTCAGCATTCCACAAGTCGATGGCGGCAAGCATGGCGCGCAGGCAGGCGAGGGCGTTGATCGTGTCCTTTAAGCCGGTTCGCGGCGTGCCGAAAGTCGCCATCAGGCCGTCGCCTAAGAACTTATCGAGCGTGCCGCCATGGGCGAACACGGCGTTCTCCATGCGCTGGTGAAACCCACGCAACAAGTCGATCACATCCTGGGCGCTTTGCGTTTCCGCGATTCGGGTGAAACCAACGATGTCGGCAAAGAGCACCGCTACCGGCTGTGTGCGTACCGTGCCCAGGGGCGCGTCGGTCGCGAGCAGTTCGTCGACAATCGCGGGAGAGAAATACCGGGAGAGATTGGCGCGGCCGCGTGCCGCTTCGGCCTCTCGAACGACGAGGCGTCGGGAACGTTGAACCGCCACGGCGACGACACACGCGGCGAGAAGCAATACGGCCGCTTCGAGAATGCGTGGGATCGCCGCAAAGGCGAAGCGTTCCGCCGACGAAATCTGATCGTTATTGGCGGGCAGATTGCCCGCGTTGAGCATCAACAACATGCTGTCGACGGCGCCATCGCGCGATGCAACCAGGCCATATACAACGAGAATAGCGACGGCGCTGAGCGCCCCGGTCCACAACGGTAGTTTTGGATCATACGAAAGGGCAGCGAGAACGATGAGGAGGAAGTAGAAGTTGACCACACCCCAGGCAAAAAGCATCTCCGGTACCAAGCCATCCCATATGATCGGGTTAAAAACCCACATCCAGAGCGTGACCAGCACCACGTCGAGGGCGAAGAACAGATAGGGCAATCCGCGTCGCTTCACCGCGTGCGGGAGGAAAAACGGAACCGCGCCGACCAGCGCGATCAGTACGATCGGCCCGAGGTTGTAGTAGCCGTACGGTGCCGGTTGCAGGCTCAGTGTGACGATGGTCAGTCCGACCAACACCGCAAAGCGCGCGTAACCGAAGAGCCGTTGCCCTGCAATTTCTTCGGCGCGCAGGGCCGCGGCCACCGGCGCTGGCATAGGCAATCGTGCTGCCCTGAATGGCTTCATTTCTTTTGCTCCTTCGGGTCAAGCATAGTCCGTCTTGGCGCAGTGTTCTCGGAGGCGTCGCGGCGATGCACCAACTTTTCGGCGATTGCCCGACCGGCGCGCTGTGGTAGGTTGGCCGAAGATGGCATTTGGTCAGTTCAACGCGGTTCCAACGCGCCTACGGGGCGTTTTTTTTATGTTGCTATCAACCCTGCTCTTTACCGGGATGCAGGTCACCGTACGGTTTGCTGCCGAAGATCTTCATCCTTTTGAGGTGGCGTTCTTCCGGAATTTTTTCGGGCTTCTTGTCGTCTCGCCGCTGCTGTTTCGCTACGGCTTTAGGGTTTTGCGGACCTCGCAACTGAAGCTGCATGCGCTGCGCGGATCGCTGCAAACGGCCGGCATGCTGTTCTTCTTTACGGCGCTCACGCTGGCGCCGTTGGCGCAGAACATCGCTTTGAGTTTCATGGCGCCGTTGTTCACGACGGTCCTTGCCATATTCATTCTGCGCGAGCGCGCTGGGTGGCGGCGTTGGGGTGCGTTGATTGCGGGTTTTATCGGCGCCTGGATCGTTATTCGTCCCGGTTTTGAGGTGGTGAACACCGGCGCTCTTCTGGTGGTGGTGTCGTCGTGCATCTGGGCGGGCTCGATGATCATCATCAAGATTCTGTCGCGGACCGAATCGAGCCTGACGATCACCGTCTACATGGGCTTGTTCATGGCGCCGCTCTCGTTAATCCCGGCGTTGTTCTTTTGGCAATGGCCCACGGGCGAGATGTACCTGTATCTGGCATTGATCGGCATTTTTGGCGGCATCGGTCATCTTGCGCTGGCGCAAGCGTTCAAGGAATCCGATGCGACGGCCGTCTTGCCGTATGATTTTCTGCGGTTGATTTGGGCGTCGGCCTTGGGCTTTCTGGTGTTTGCAGAAATTCCCGATCTGTGGACTTGGCTGGGCGGAGCAGTGATCTTCGGGTCGACGCTCTACATTGCGTTTCGCGAAACGCGGATCAAGCAAGATGGCACGGCGGTTAGGCCCGTCGAGAGTTGACGAGCGGGCTAGAGACGAACTTTATTTGAGTTCGATCTCGATAAAGACAACTTCCTGGTCGCTGTCGTTGATGACGTCGTGCTCAACCCCGGCGGGACCGGTGTACGGATCGCCGGCGCTGAGGTCGCGGTAGAAATCCTCTTCGCCGGGTTTGGTTTCGATCAACAGACGGCCCGTCGTCATCGGCACCACAACATAGTCGAAGGCATGCTGGTGCCAGCCGGTCGCGGCGCCGGGCGCAAAACGCCATTCGGAGACTCGCACTCGCTCATCTTCATGTTTCTTGGTCTGTACTGCTGGCGACCATTTTGAGGTTTCGCTCATGCGTGTTTGCCGCTCAGTTTGAGCGGCCTCCCTTAGGGATTGGAGATGATGACCCGTACCACGCGGCCGACGACTTCGATCCCGTCTTGGGGGAAAAGCGTGTCGTGCCCCGATTCGGTGCTGTCAGGTTCGAGCCGCGCAGGGTTGGCGCGGTAGCGCTTGAAGGTCGTGTCGCCGCCAACGCGAAAGATGTAGCACTTGCCGTCCATCAACTCGCGGTCGTAG
>ERZ890510.1145-NODE-1145-length-18089-cov-4.656593_pt1 | contig 18089 bp, 11 predicted proteins | sample MGYA00521265_ERZ890510 | MGnify/ENA primary metagenome ERZ890510 (study PRJEB32303, sample SAMEA104408624) | aquatic metagenome | biome: Brackish water; feature: Chemocline; material: water | place: Baltic Sea | collected 2014-10-26T21:54:00 | depth 110 m ...
GTTAGATCAAACCACTGCTTCCCGTCTTGGGTGACCTGTAATTTGCTCGTCAGTGGAACGCACATGTCTGCGTAACAGGCGCCCTCGGCTTTGAGTTCAAAGCCATTGATACGCTTGAGATCCTCTGAGTTAATCAGCAGGCTCTGATTAGAGTCCGGGCCAGTGCCCGTCTCTGTGAGAGTTATCTGCCTACCCTGATAAAGCACGCTCGTGCTGCCTTCAGCATGAATGGGCTTAGCCTCAAACGGGTGGCGGAGTTCTGGATAGGCCATGAAAGCTGCAGCCATGTATTTTTCTCCAATGGTTCAAATACGAAATCAGATCATACGCGAATTATGCTGCCGTGACCCGAAATAAGGACGCGCTAGGTTGCGCGATTTTTGTGGTCTATTTTTTTAAGCCATTTGTCTAAGAAGGAGCCTGTTTACCGTGCTTAGTTCGTTGTTGAGCTTGCCAAGCAATCCATGTTTTCAAACTCCGATTGTGAATATGTTTCGCCTTGAAAGACTCCTTTGTACATGTCGCTAGCACCTTGTGGGCTGCTTGAAAAGTCTTCAGCAAGAAACTGCTGTTTCAACTTTGCCACGGAGAGCTAGTCGTTTTGCATACGAATATTGTTAGTATCGACGATCATGATGCGAGGCACATCGTCATTCGAGCTATCCCATTGCTGCCATATTCTCAGGTCATCAGCTTGACCTCTGTCAGAGTTGCCCGTGTAGGCAAAACTGGTCCAGTAAGAGCGTATTGAAGCAAGCGCGCGGTCAAATTGCACCTGATTAGCGTCGAGGAAAATAACGCTTAGAGGTTTAGGGAAGCTGCCAAATACCAAGGGTAGTTCTAATGCATGTGCCGCACCGAATAAGTCCTTAAATATTGTCCTAATTTTACCCCGACCCCAAATATTGATTTTACCCCGACCCCAAATATTGCCCTGACCGCGAATATTCGAATATTGCGGCTTAACCTGGGGACCATTTTCCCTGCTCGTCTCGGTTGCCGTTGTTGCGGTGATCTGGCGTTATGAAATCGGCCGAGCCAAGCAGGAGAATAGTCTAAAGCAATTAGCGCAATCAAAAATCAGGACGATACCTCCAGTCTAGCTTCCTGAGAAACACCAGGTCAGGAGAGCTGAATTCATCGATGTTGAATGTGCCGGCAGGTTGCAACCGCGATCGCCTATAGGGGTTAAAGCGTTCATTCGAGAAATTAGTCGACTATTAATGGTAAGCATTAGATAATGCTTTCCATTAAATTCAGATGTTTTGACAACGCTAGGAACTAGCTAACTAAAATAAGTTTAGGAATTCGTGGATATGCTTAAGAAGATGTTAATTGGTGCTGGTGCGATGCTGGCCCTGGCCCTGCCTACCATCGTCCACAGCCTGGGCATACATCCCGTTTACGAGGATGCCCGCGACTACAGTTTGTCTGGCAAGCGGGCCCTGTTGATTACGACCAGTCACGGCGTTCTGAATACACCGGGGGAAACCGGCGGCGATCCCACCGGTGTCATGGCCTCAGAATTCACCATCGCCTACTATCAGTTCCAAGATGCAGGAATGGAAGTGGATATTTCCAGTATCAAGGGCGGGGAGATACCCATAGACCCCCAGACCTTGAACCGGGTTATCAGGTCACCCGAAGACGAGCGCTTCCTGCAGGACTCCGTGGCTCAGACCAAGGCGAACAACTCCCTGAAAATCGATGACCTGGACTTTACTCGCTACGACGTGGTTTGGATTGCCGGTGGCTGGGGTGCTGCTTACGATCTCGGTTATTCCGATGTCTTGGGGCAGAAGGTCAGTGAGGCCTACTACGGAGACAAAGAAACCGTGTTCGGCTCTGTCTGCCACGGTGCTCTGGGCTTGATTCGGGCGCGGGATCGCGATGGTAAACTGCTAATCGCCGGGCGCAAGGTTACCGGTGTCAGCGACAAGCAGATAAAAGAATTGGGCATAGAGGTAACTCCCTTGCACCCGGAAACCGAGTTACGCAAGGCCGGTGGTATCTATTCCTCGCAGCAAAGATTCTTGGACTTTTTCGCTACCAGCACGGTGGTAGACGATGAGAAGCGTTTTGTCAGCGGACAGAACCAGAACTCCAGCCATGAGACCGCCCAGAACATCATGGCCATTCTGGACCAGCGAGTTAAATAAGGGATATTTGGGCTCAGAGTGAACCGCCTCCGATTTTCTTATGTGACAGGCTTGGAGCGTTTGAGTTCACCACATGAATACTTGTTCTGCCGGGGCGGCGCCGCTCAGGCGTTAAGAATAAATGGGGTCGGGGTAAAATTTACAAATGGCTAACAGCGCATTGTGAGCTAGGGTGGGTTAGTGCTATCGAATTCGTTTATCCCTTTGTTCTTGGTATGCGAAAAGAATTCAAGCTGAATCGGTCCCAAAAGGTTGGTCCTACCTGGTCGCCACTTAAGTAACATGGGAAAATTATTATTTTGTAAATTTTACCCCGACCCCAAATATTCTTCTAAATTTTACCCCGACCCCAAATATTCTAAACCGCGCTCGATACACCACATGGCGGATAGCCCGCCGAGCACATAAACTGATAGGGTGGCTAAGTGTTCAGGGCTTATCTTCCAGGTATTTATGGCCAAAGGCTTTAAGGTCACAGCGCGGTTGATCAACCGCCAGGCACCGATGGCCAATAGCACAAAAGCGATTTGGCCAATCTCGATTCCGATATTAAAGGAGAGTAACGCCAGAGGTACGTTGCTTTGTGGCAAGCCGATCTCGGCCAACGCTCCGGCAAAGCCCATGCCGTGAAGTAAGCCAAAACCCCCGGCTAACCACCAGGGATGGCGCCTAAATAGGTTGCGTGCATGGGTTCTTGTGGCAGGGCTGTCGCCGCGGGCCAGTTCTAATGCCAATATAAAAATACTCAGGGCGATAGCGAACTCGATGAGTGCCACAGGGTAGTCGAAGACAGTCAAGGTGACCATGGCCAGGGTGATGCTATGGCCGACGGTGAAGGCGGTAATGGTCCAGAATAATCGGGTGCCACCACCGACGAGCAGCAATAAGCCGAAGACGAACATCAAGTGGTCGATGCCACCCCAAATATGTTCGATACCCAGTATGGGATATTCGGTGATCACCTTGGTTTGGCTCGGGATAGCAGGTACCAAAAACCGGGTTTTTTCGGCGTTCACGACGCTTTGATAGTGTCGGCCATCACGTAAGGTGAGCATGATCATCGCCGCAGTCTGATTCTCCGCCAATCCAGAAACGCCTAGATAGTGCCCAACCAACCCGCTATCGCCCAGTTGATCGCAGCCTAATGTCCAAGTGGCTATAGTACCTGTATCCTCGCGCACAGCAGCACTTTCGCTGGTTATCAGGCAAGTCGCAGGCCATATAGGCCGCAATGGCGTATTACTGGTCGCCTCGGTGGGGGTTTTCCACACGACGTTGTAGGTGTGTTGCGCGGTCTCGACCAGCTTCAATAGAGAGGGCGCGAAGCGGTGGGCTTGCGCTACGTTCGGTAAGACAAGCGCGGCAAACAGAACCACAGCAGTGATGATTCGACCCGGCAATATCATTGGCATGCCTGCGGGTCATTGCCGTCTGTTGGCGTCAGTTCATTGCCCTTGAGGGTTTGCTGCTGCATATCGTAGTGCTCGCGTAGCATGGCGATGGCACACTGTAATGCTCGGTTTTCCGCCGCATACTCAAGGTCGATAATTAACTGCCGCTCTACTTCCCTCAGCTCAGCAGCGTGAGGGGGCTCGAATTCCGTAAGCCAAAGGTAGTGAAGACCATAAGCTGACGCTATCGGCCCCAGCCATTGTGGTTGTGTCATTCGAGATTGGTTTACTGCTTGCTCGAGACCCATGACAAAACCTTTGCCAAAATTTCGCGCCAATTGATTGGGTGTCTGGCGCGTAAATTGATGCCCCTGCATGAACGGCGAACCCAGCTGTCGAGCAGATCGCACATCAAGCTTCTGCGCAGCAATTGTCGCGAAAATTGCCGCCGCTTCCGCCGCTTGGTCTGAAGTGAAGAATAGATGTTCAAAGGAGTAAACGGGCGGGCGCCGCAGTTCTGCCTGTCTGGTGGCAAATGCCGCCGCAATGTCAGCCGCGCTAGGCTGAGTGGCTGGACTGTCTGCTAACAGCTGTTGCTCCATAAGCTGAATCAGTCGTCGTTTAACGACCTCGTCGTCGAGATGTAAACCCATCGATAGCGCTTGGTGGAAAAGTTCAGCGTCAGGTAGACCTTCGCCTAGCTGTAAGAAGTTCATATTGCGGATCAACCGTAGGTAGATAACAGGGTCTTGAAGGTGAAATTTAAGTTCGAGGGCGCGTTGCAACAGCATGTCGCGATCACGGGCTAAGGCGATAAAGTTGGCGGTCTGCTCGATAGTCGGTTGTCGGCCTGTGCTCGCGAGCCACTGCTCTTGCAGGGTGCTGATCCGCGCCTCACTCAGAGGCGGAATCACGGTCTTGGGTTCAGGCCAGAACACAGGCTGCAGCTGAAATAACACTGCGCCTAACACCATAAAGTGCAGCCACGGTTTATTTAGCTTGGCCGCCCAGCGCCAGCGAGCGGGCTTCCCATTAACCATTGTTGCACCGACCTAGTTTGGTAGGTAGTGAATAGGCGAAGACCAGGCACGTTCCTGGATGGTCGCTGGAAGATCGGGGCGCGGCGCAACACCAGCGCGATTGGCATCCCAGGTTGACCATCGGCAGGTTGGGTTCTCTATCACGCGGGCGTAATAAAAAGCCCGTTGTTCGGCTTTAAACGCTGGGTCACGCCATAAAGCCGATAATTGTCCAGCGCCTGTATTAGCGTTAATAGAACAATTGCTGATATCTACGGTTGCGCCGTTGTCTGGGCAGCGATTGGTTGCTGCATTCACGATTGCGCCACCGGCACAGGCAACATCCATCACCTCCTCAAAGGCGCCATTCGCATCCACCCAACCTTTGACGATTTGTAAGCGCTGCAACGGCGCACTTTCAAGGTCTGCCGCGGCCATGATGAGAAACGCTGGCGCGACAGTTTGTGCCGCCGAATCGCCACTCGCAGTATCGTTAGAGGCAATTGTGCCCCCCATGCTGACGCCCGTTGCATAAGCCCGCTCAACACCGTCGGCGGTAGTCAGCATGGTCTCATCAAAGCCATAGCCGCCGAAAAACCGCACCTGTATGCGCGGCCCCGATGTTGCAAACACTTCTTTTCTGCGAAAGGCGTTATAAAGTGATTCTCGTGTATTCTCTTCTGCCCAGGCAGCCGCTAAGCCCGACGCGCCAAATGTGGGGGCCGAGCCACCGGCGTAGATATCACCCTCAATGTTAACTCGAGTCGAACTACCCAACGGTGAAGGGTTCAGTGTCGAATTGAGTTGCATCACGCGATAACCAAACTCGCCTGCTAATCCGGTGATAGGTATAGAGCCGCGTCGCTCTGGCGTGCCTGACAGTAAGCCGAGCTTTGACGCGAAGTTTGACTCGCTGTTTTGACTGGCGGCAGAGTGAGTATCGCTCGAGCCAATAAAGCCAAATTGATAAGGGTTAGTCATGCCTGTTTGCTCGAGGGTTAAACCCTTGAGCAGTGCGTCACGCACATAGGAACCCTCAAGCTGGCTTAAGGCGCCGGTGGCGACGCGATAGGGCATGATTTCAAAACTCGCCCATTCATCCCGGGAGGATAAAGCCGGGTGAGTTTCCGATGTGCCTTTTATCTGGGTGATTTCAACGATCGGCTCGTTGCGGCTACGCTGTTTTGCGTAGTCGTCATCCAGGGGGTTGCCAGCCCAATCTACCAGCTTAAACATTTGGCCGTTTGAGCCATTGGAGTTGTGTGGTATCGCCAGGCTTTCGACACCCTTTGCACGCAATTCGTCCATCCACTGCCAAAGGTCTTCAGGATTGACCGAGTGGAAACGCGAAAAAGGCTCGCGGGGCAATTGATCGGTCCCCTTGAAGATAACGTTTCTGTGCAGATTGCCCATGTCAGCGGTGCTAGAGGTATATTCATAAGCGGCAAAGGTCGTGAAGTTACCTGGATCATAAAACTGGTCTGCTGCATCGATCGAATCACGCCATGCACTGCGAACCACGTCGAGCACTTCATTGCGGTCCAATTCGCCAGACCTGATTTGACCGACGGCCGACTGCAGGAACGAACCAAAGGTCGACAGGCGTTTCAAAATACTCAATGTATTATCGCCCATGTTTTCAGGGGCATTTAAACCATGATAGGGCTCTGAGAACGGATTTTTCGAAAACGCACTAGAGGTTTCCGCCGCGGCCTTTACCAGGCCCAGGAACATGGCATGGTCGGTCACGGCATAGAAATCTAACGGTCTTGATAGCTGCATGTTAAAGCCTGCAGGGTTGGCAATGGCTTCACCTTTGGCAAAACGATAGGCATCGTAAGGTGTGGCGAGCGTGCCGAAGGCATAACCGTCGAAGGAGTAGGTGGTATGTACATGTAAGTCGCCAAAATAGGCTTTGCGTTCTTTCGATACGTCTTCGGGGCTGCTTGTTTCGGCTGCAGCAGGTTCGGTTTCGCGTTGCAGCAGTGCGCTATCTGTCTCAAAAATCTGCGCCGCCCAACCACCATCTTTTGCCTGCTCGACCAGCATCGCGTCGATCTTTGCCGTTTCCATGATTAAACTTTCGTCGCCGTGTCGCTCTGCTGGCATGCTCAACGCCTGGTTTGAGTCATCTGAACAGGCCGTTAGAAACGCCCCCAGGGCGAACACGATAAGGTAACTTGCTGGTCTGTGCTGCCTAACTCTTGCCGCTTCGGTTATCATTTTTCTGGGTTATCTCCGGTCTTAATCCAAATAGGTGAGCCCCATGCCATTTCTGTTACTGTGGCCGCGGCGTCAGTGGGTGGCTCGCGCCCGAGTCTTAAACTGTCATAGGTTGTCCAGCGGCAGGTGGGGTTCTGTACCACGCGCACGTAATAGAAAGCATCTTCTTGCGGGCTGAAATCGGGATCAGTCCAAAGGGTCTTGAGTTCTGCAGCGCCTGCACTAGGGTCCCAGCTACAGTCGTTGAGGTTCACCTGGGCGTTGTTCGCTTCACACTTGCCCGTGGTGACGTTTAAGGTTGAACCGCCGCAGGCGACATCAAAAACCACTTCTTGCCGAGTTCCTGCTTCTATCCAGCCCTTGACGACTTGTAGTTTTGCCAAGGGCGCATTATCTGGATCCTGCACCGCCCATGCAAATAAAGAGACGGCCGTGGGGTTCGCCGCATTGGCGTTTAATCTGCCACCCATCGGCACGCCATGCTCATAGGCGGCTACCAAATCACCGGTGCTTGCTATATCCGTTGGTAGCTCAAACCCAGCGAACATGCGCAGCTTAATGCGCGTCCCGCTGGTTGCATAGACTTCTTTGCGCTGCATAGCATCGAATAAGGCTTCGCGCGTATTGTCCGGTGCCCAAACCGCGGCGAGGCCACCGGGATTATTCAACCTGATGCCAGTGACGTTGTCTGTCGACATTCTGCGTTCTGCCGGTGAAGAGGCAAAGGTTGTAGCGCCGCGATAATCCCACTCTTCGGTGTCCCCGGGATTCGAGTTATGCGTGTCCGTTGAACCAATCATACCGAACTCAAGGGGGTTTACGCCGATTTTATCCTCTAGTGCTAAACCTGTTTGTAGGCCATCGCGTGCCATCGACGTTGGATAAATACAGGAAGTCTCTTGGCCTTCGTCGCACGGCGGGAAGAATTGCTCAAATCCGCATTCCTCATCACCGGCACCAAAAGCCACAGAGCATTCTGAGTTACCCTTAATCTGAAATACTTCAACGAGCGGCTCATTGCGTTCTCTGAGCTTCCAGTCTGCCTCGGTGTAGGCAACGCCATCTATCGTTTCGCCGGAAAACGCAAGCCCCCAAGTTTTGTTCAAATTGTGAGGAATCGTTAGAAACTGGCAATCAATCGTGCAGGTCGCTTCGAGCTCTTTCCACAACTCGATTTCTGATATCGCATCAAACGAAGACACCGCATACTTTGGAACGTCCATCGATCTGAAAACAATATTGCGGTGGAGCTTGCCTCGATCGGGCAAAGCTGGCGAATATTCATAGGCTGCAAACGTGGTGAACTTGCCTGGCTGGTAATGCCTGTCAGCTGCATCCTGAATTTTTTGCCAGGTTTGTGCTGCATAATCGCGCTCGCGCACTGGGTCATCATTAAATACGTCAAAACGCCTGACGGGCGGCCGCTGCTGCGCCCTGCTGCGTAATTCCAAAAATCCGAGAATTGAGGGCGATTCCATCTTGTCGCACTCTTCGATACCAGCCGCGCTCAAATCGGGGCCAGTACAGGCGATACGACGGCCAAAAGTTTCCGCGTGGTCTGTTAGTGCAGCAAAATCGAGAGGGCGGGTCAGCTCGATTCGTTCGCCGGTTCGAAGAGTGCCGCTCTCTCCTTGGGCGATCCGGTAAGCCGTATCCATGTCCATGCGGTTTCCAAACAGGTAGGCATCACTGGAAATACTTGTGTGAACGTGGAGGTCGCCAAAATAAACATTCTTCAGCGGGTTTGCCGCTTGCGCCTCCAAGGCTTGTCTTTCTTGGCGATAGAATGACTGTTCGGCTTGGCGGCTAGCACTGTCGCGAACCATCGCGATGTCTTCTTCAGTATTAGGCAGCGAGAGTGCATTTGAAATGAGTAGCAATCGATAGCCGCCAAAAATCGCTGCAGCCAAGACCGCTAATCCGACCCACTTTTTCCAGCTCATACAGGTGTCCCCTGCCAAATCTCTAATTAGCGTTATGCTAACTAGATTTATGGCAATGATAGCCGTAGAATGTTGATATCGCAAGCGAGACTAAAAAGGACCGAAGCTGTGGGCCCCATTCAGAAAAAGCAAAAGAAAGTACTTACGAGCGAGCCTAAGAATGAGTCGCCGCCGAAACAAAAACGTAGTCGTGCGGAAACGGAGCGACGCCTTATCGACGTCGCCCTTGAACTCATTCGAGACAATGGCGTGCTGGCCGGGCTCAATCTTCGGCAGGTCGCTGAAGGCGCAGGCGTTAACCGAGGTAACATTTATCACTATTTTGGTTCACGTCAGGAGCTTCTGCGGGCTGCTATCAATCGTCAGTTTGAGGCGATAGTCGAGTCTCTCACGAAGAATCAAGTGAAAGCGGGATTTGTTCTGCGAAGGCTCAGGTCTTTCCGCTCGAACGTCAGCAATGACACCAATGACAGCATGTTGCGTGCGCTGCTGGTACTTGACGGGGATGATACGGTGGATCCGATTCCGCTATACGAGACGGGTCTTAGCCAGCTACGCCAAGATGTTATTGATGGCGATATTGATAAAGGTCACGATCTTGAGGCGCTGCAGGTAGCATTGTCTGCCATGCTGCGTGGTTATCGAATCTTCCGCTTACCCTACGCCAAGCGGGTAGGGATGACGCCGAAGGAACTTGACGCTCGCGTCAGTAACACACTTAGCATTTGGCTCGAAGCGATGGCACGGCCGCCGACGGAGAGCCAGCGCCGCGATAATGCATCAAATTAAAAAAGCGTTGCAGTTCGTTGAGTTATAGCCAGGAGACTCAATAAGGCGGTTGCCCAAAAAACACAGAAGCCAACTGAGTCATCAAGCCAAGTGGAAGGCATCGGTTGGCGCGGATGCCAGTGTGGCGACAGGGTGCCCAAAATGGTTGGCCTGTCGCCGGATTGATGCGAGCAGCTCTACGCGAGCCGCTCTACGCGAGCCGCTCTACATTCCTGTCGCTGCTACTTTTTACGACGTTGCCAGAGGCGCGACGAAGTCACGTTTTAGCGTTCGAGCAGACATGAAAAAGCAGCCTGCAGCAACGATGAACCACAATACCGTCACGGAGACTGCGTTCTTGAGTCCCGTTGAGTTTGCCGCATCACAGACTACTCGTTGTGCATCGCTAAGTACGGAATCGTTAGCACCGCAAATGGCCGGTGTTAGTTGGCCGGCAAAATTGCTGTCGGCAAGTTGCAGGCTCATAAACATGTCACTCATAAAGCCAACGAAATACGGCCCAATGCCATTACCGATGATGGAGACCAGAATCAGTAGCGTAGCAATGGCGGTAGCGCGCGAACGGGCGCTGACGACGCCTTGGCCTATATTGTACTGCGCACCCAGGTAAGCGTAGTGACACATGGCGGCAACCCCCCACAACACAAATACGACCCGCAGATCTTCCGCAAAGAAAGCCGCGATATAGGCAGGTACCGCGATCAGCAGGCCGATACCGGGAATCCAGGCCACCGCCGTTTGGTAGCGGGGTGTAAATTTTTCTGTTAGGTAGCCGCCGAAAAATGTGCCGATCGCGGCCAGGAATGACAAGGGCGCGCCGAAATAGATGGCAGCGTCACGGACATCGAGGCCGTGTTCGCGCTGCAAGAAAGGCGCCTGAAAGCTACTCAAGCCATAACCGACAAAGGCTACCATGGCGGCGCCGATTGCCATCCACCAAAAGGTTGGTTTGTGTTTGAGTTCTTTGAACGCATCGCCCCAATGGGCAGGTGCTGTCGGGGCCAGATCTGGGCCGTCAGAGTAACCGCGAGGTGGCTCTTTGATGGTGAAAAGCACAACCATTGCGATCAAAATGCCCGGCAGTCCGACGACGACAAACGCAATTCTCCAGCCTTCGATTGAGGCCCAGTCTAGCGCTGTAAACAAGCTGCCAAGACCGATGCTCGTAATCCAGGCGCCGAAATCAGCGCCTTCCATCTGTGCAATTGGGCCGCCAAATAGGTTGGCAAGGACTGAACCCAGGGTAACACCCATAGCGTAAATCCCCAGCGCCGTCGCCCGCTTGCGGGCAATAAAGTAGTCGCCAATGATAGAGTTGGCCGGCGGCGTACAGCCGGCTTCACCAATGGCAACTCCGATTCTGAAAAACAGTAGCATCGCAAAGCCAGCGGCGAATCCACACAAGGCAGTCATCAGCGACCACAAAATAATACAAACGGTAATCACTCTGACACGATTGGAGCGGTCGGCCCACAGAGCGATGGGTAGCCCCATAACGGCATAAAAAAGTGCAAAGGGAGGGCCGTATAGCAGCCCCCATTGGGAATCGGTCAGTCCGAATGAGTCGATGATGGGCTGGGCGACAACCGCAATGAGCGTCCTGTCGACGAAATTCAGCGTATAAACGACCATGAGCAAAAACAACACGTAGTTTCTGTATCCCGGTTCGCCGTAGCCAGTTATGTGACCATCGTGTGCTGCTTCTGATACTTCTGCTGCAGTGCTCATTGATGTCGTCCTGTCATTTTTGTTGTTCTCGCGATGTAAGGCCAAAATACGCCCCAAGCTCCAACGATAGCATGGCTAATTCCGTTTGCTCGAAAGTCAGGAACAAGACAAGCTAATTTATAAAGGCGATGCCTTTGGTGTTCCGTATTACGTTGTCTAGGGAGTAGGGCGCACGAGTAAAGTCTGGCGACATACTATATTTTCCAGTAAGCACTAATCAATCAATCATTGCTCGAATTGAAATCTGCTGTGGTGTTGCGAGTGTGCATGTTCTGACGGTTATTGAGAGGCGTCGTTGTTCGAGAATTCGATCCTGAGCCTATAGGCGGCGTTATTGGGCTAGTGCGGCGTGTGATATCATTTTGGCGATTGACGCTGGTCTTGCGGCTTCATTGATATTTGAGCCCTGCAGGAGTTATTTTGGGTGCCTAGCGCAGGAGGTTTGTGATTTATATTTCCGCAAGGCATCAATCCTACCCATCTCTAGAGTTCGATGCCTTGCGTTTAGCGCAAAACACGTTGGTGTTGGTCTGGATTAGGCGCCTTTCGTGATCGTCGATTGCTGTGCAACTTGCAGAGGCTAACGCTTTGCTTGAGTCGACGCTAAATTTATTATTTCTTGGCTAGTTGATCTTCGTAATGCTTGGAATGCAGCGCGAGTTCTTCCACATAGTCGGCTATTTGCGAGGTCGCGGTGTCGGGCAGTTCGTGGAAATCGGTAATGTATTGTTCAGGAACAGACCTGAACGAAACACTAATCCGGCGAAGCTCGAAGTCTGCCAGTTCAGTATGAAGCTGGGGTTCGCGCCCGGTTCTTACCTGGGTAATACGATGATACAAACGGTCCTTGAAGTTGGGGCCGCTCAATATGGTCACTGATCTGTGTCTGGTCCACAGAGATAGTTCGGGGTCTGGGCTAATTTCTGGGTCTAAAAATTCAAGCAAGCCAGGCTGGCCGACGGAAAACATGATGACCGGTCCTGGCTCTCCGTCGCGGTGCATTCGCAGTCGAGCATAGTCACGGGGCTGCCCTTGGCCCACCTCACGTCCGTAGTAGTTGATGAGACAGGTGTTGGGCAATGCCGACTTTTCATTATCAGTGTCAGTGTCACTGACATGCTCATGGGAAGCGGCAAGCACTTCTACCAACCGGTCGAGGATGTTCTGCATTACCGCGGGAAAGGGTTCGCCTCGCAGGCAGCGGTCGTTCAAGTGTTCCGGTTCGGCGTAGTAGCCCAAGCAGGCAAATTGCCAGGCGCCCAACCAATATACAGGCCGAGTTAGGCGGCGACCGTGCTTAGCGCTGCGCTGCTTGCTAGCACCATGAAATCGTTGTTCCCAAAGCGGACGTAAAGCGCCGAAGTAGTCGATCAATTCCCCCGCCTCTGCGACGGAAATGAATTGCGGCAGATAGGAAAAGCCGCTCTGCAATATGGCTTGTCTGCCGTCCTGCACTTCAAACATTGTCGTGCCACTCCAGCGTTTGCCTGGCAAATGCCAGACTGCTATTGGCGATTGTCAGCAAATGCTCTTGTCTGCTCCACGGGGACTTCTGACGCGTTTCGAATCGATGATTTGCCTCTTCAATCCATTGCAATTGCACGCAGTCAGGCAGGTGCTGGTCGATTTTTGCGTCTTGCTGGCTTCCGTGTGGATCTCGAGCGCCCTGAACGATGAGCGTTGGAGTGTCATGGCCGATAAAAAGGTCAGTCGTCTTCAGCTCTTGGGGTTGGCCCGGCGGATGAAAGGGAAACCCCAGGCAAAGCAATGCCGCGGGTCTTACGCGTGCAGCCACACGCAAGGCAATGCGCGCCCCCAGGGAGAAGCCCCCAATGATTAGTTTGCTTTGTTCGCACTGATCGATGGCGGTTTCCATCTCTCGCATAAGCACGGCATCGTCTTCGCCTATCGTCAATTTCAGCGTTAGGACTGACAGGCCGCCAGCTTCCAACAGCGGCCGAAGGTCCATTAGCAGCGGGTCTTCACCAGCACCCTTGCGCGATTGTGGAAATCCCAAAAGCATTGTCGGCATCTCGGGGTGGGGGATGGGCGGATTATGACACGGCATAATAGTAGCCGGATTGTGATTCGTGGGTAAAACACATCCGCATCTGCTGCGTGGTCCATAGCCGCCTTGGCGTCAGAGTCGGCGCTTCGGTGTTCGGCTGCTGTCTGTGGTTTAGAGTTTTTGTGCTAGAAATCATCGCGGCAGGGTACCACAGCCGGCATTGGCAAGTTAGCGGCGTTTGGGTCACGATTCCAGCTTGGAGACATTAAAATGGTGCAACGCCTACCAATTCTCAATCTCGGGGGTAAGCGAATTTTCAGGACAGGGATAGCGATCTATTGTGCAAAAAAGCGAATGGTGAAGACTATCCCGGCCCTTTGTTATTCGCTTAAAACTCAAGCGGAGTAAATGCTCGCTTTTGCTTAGAGGTTGAATCTAAGGCCTAACGTTACGGTGCGGTCTTTGTTCGGGCGGGCACCATAGGGCTGACGGCCGAGAATATCTTCCTCGCTCGTTAGATTTTCTACTCGGGCATAGACATTCAATGCCCGATTAAACTGGTAGTTCGCTGAGATATCGATCGTAAATGTGTCATCGGTTTTCTCGAAGGCGCCGCAAGACGCTCGCACACAGACTTCGTCCACATAGTTGCCGCTAACATAGGCGGCCCAATTGTTCTTCTCAAAACCCACAGAGACAAGAAACTGATTCTCGGGCAGGTAGGGTAATGGGTCCCCCTTGCTAACGGAACCAAAGAAATCCGTATCGGCAATGTCGCTGTCGAATTCGCCATGGATCAAGGTGTAGCTTAGGGATACCGGAATTTTGTAGCTGCCACCTCGCGCCAGGTTCGCGCTGACTAGCAATTCCAGGCCCGCGACCGTTGCGGCGTCGCCGTTGAAGGCGTCGCCAATGGTGCAGTCGGATCCAGACGAAGAGGTACATTCCCCCAGTATATTGTCGTAGTCGCTCATGAAGCCGATGAGTTCGGTGGACAGGGAGTCGTTCTGGTAGCGGAAGCCTAGCTCATAGTTAATGGCTGTCTCCTCATTGACGTTGGGTGAGTTGCTCGGCGCTGTAAAGCCCTTGTGCGCCCCGCCTAGTACAGACAGAGAGTCATTCACCTGGTAGAGAATGCCGAGCCCAGGGAGGAAGACTTGGGTGTCGTTTTGGCGCGCGTCGCGAAAAGTTCTTAGCGCTCCGTCGGCAAAGCGTGTGCGCTTCTGTTCGATATCTTCATAGCGCAGGCCGGGTGATAGTGTCCAGTCGCCTAGCTGAATATTGTCATGAATATGAATAGCCAACGCTCGGGCTTCCTGAACTCGATTGCCGGCATTGCCTAGAATGCCAAAATCATCGAGCACGAGTGCGCCATTGCTTTGACTGTAGTTGCTATTTCGCTCCAATCGATCTTCTTCGTCTTCGTGCAGGCGAAAGCCGAATTCCAGATCGTGTGTGCTATTGCCGATCATACCGTTCCAGTTAAGACCGACTTGAACGCCGCGCGAAAAGTATTCGCGATTATTCGAGCGTAGTTGAATACTGCCGGAAGGCGTGTCGCTGCTGCCGTCCAGTATGGATTGAAGTTGGTCTGGGCTGAGGCCGCCCAGGGTTGTGCCGCTATTGATCGCTTGAATCACATTAGCCCAACTGGTTCGTTCGAAGTCTTCGGCGTTGCTGCTGCCATCGAAATCGATACCCTCAGTCTTGAGCCAGTCACGTTGATGCTCGTTGTTGTAGGCAGTGACAGACACATCGACGGAGTCGCTGATATCGTAGCTGTAACGGAGTATCTGCTGCTCGTGCTCGGTTTTGATATTGTCCAGCGCGGAGAGGCCGTAGCGCCGAAAGGCACTATTGCCGAAGTCTCGGTCGGTGAGGCCGAGGTAGCTCTGGTTCGAGCTCTGCTCTGTAGACTGCAGCTTCAATTCGATCCCATGTGCGGAGTTGTTCGGAGCGTAGCTAAGCTTGACTGTGTAATCCTCTACATCGAGACCCGTATTGTTATTGCTTCGGTCGATGTCTTGAAAGCCATCGGACTGCCACTGGTGCGTCTCCAGCAGAAAACCAAAACCTGATGCGCTTCTGCCGCCATAAGTAGCATGAACGCGGTAGGTAGAGTCCTCGCCCGCCTCAGTGATGATATTGCCTGACATCGGTGTGGGGATCGGTGTAGACACCATATTGAGGGCGCCGCCAATGGTGTAGGGTCCTTGGGTAATCGCCGCGGGCCCCTTAACGACCTCGATGGCGCTCAGTCTGCCCACGGTTGGAAAATAATAGGCCGAGGGCGCGGAGTAGGGAGCGGGTGCGATAAGCACATTGTCTTCTAATAGTGTGATGCGACCGCTGCGTTCCGTCGCCACGCCACGGATGCCGATGTTCGGTCTAAGCCCGTAGCCGTCTTCAATTTGAATGGAGACACCCGGCACTTCGCGCGCGATGCGCTGAATGTCACTATAGGCAAACTGTGCCAGTTTGTCTGAGCCTATATAATGGGCGGAGCCGGCGAGTCGCAGTGCCTGCTCGCGGCTGCCGATAATGGTGACTTCCTCGATGCTGGCGTCTTGTTCCTGGGCATGCACTAACGAGGTGCTTAACGCTGAGATCGCCAGAGTAAGTAGTAATGTAGCGTGCTTCATTAAGCTATCCTGAATCCTGCAAGTTCTTAGGGATGCTAATCTTATTCTAAACGATAATCATTATCAATAGCATTTAGGTGCCGTTTGGACTTTCTCTTGATTGGGGGGAAGCCCTGTGGATCATTCCTAAAGGCGGGGTCTAGCGCGCTCAAGTGATTGATTTTGTCTGGGCTGCGCCAGTAAACAGATTAGTGTCAGGCTTCGAGTGAGCCCGTTTAGAAATATTGCGTTAGATGGAACGGCATGGAATGGGGTCATGGAATGGGGTCGGGAATGGGGTCGGAGTAAAAACAGAGGTTACTCCGGCCCCATTGCTGTTAGCGCTGAACGATTTTTAATTTAGCGATTGCGGAGCTCTTTTCGAAGAATTTTGCCGGCGGCGCTTTTGGGTATGGCGTCGATCAGCTCGAGCACACGGATCTGCTTGTAACTCACCAGATTTTCGCTGACCAGAGCCTGGATTTCTTCCAGGGTGACCTCATTGTCGGGTGTTGTCACGACAAACGCTTTGGGCACTTCGCCGGCTTCCTCATCGGCAATGCCGATGACCGCAACATCGAGAATCTTCGGGTGCGTGAGAAGTAGTGCTTCCAGCTCTGCCGGGGCAACCTGGAAACCCTTGAACTTGATAAGCTCTTTCATGCGGTCGACGATACTCATGTGGCCGTGCTCATCGATAACGGCAATGTCACCGGTATGTAGCCAGCCGTCAGCGTCAATGGTTTCCGCAGTGGCTTTGGGGTTATTCAAATACCCCGTCATGACCTGCGGGCCACGCACCCAGAGCTCGCCGCGGCCACCAACGGGCTGATCTTCACCCGTGTCTGGGTCGACGATGCGGCTTTCGGTATTGGAGATGGTCACGCCACTGGTGCCGGGGCGATAGTCGCCCTCAACTGTCGAGTGACTCACGGGGCTGAGTTCGGTCATGCCAAAGCCCTGGACCACCTCGCAGCCGAGTCGTGCAGCGGCCTTAGCGGCGAGTTCAGCGCCCAGCGGGGCTGCGCCGGAAAACACCTGTTTGATCGATGACAGATCGTACTGGTCGACAATGGGCGCGCTCGCCAGACCAATGATGATGGGTGGGACAGCAAAGAAGCGGGTGATCTTCAGCTCTTGTACCGCCTGTAATGCCTCCACCATATCGAACCGAGGCATGGTGATGGTTGCCACCCCGTTGCTGATCAGCCCGTTCATTAAGACCTGCATGCCGTAGATATGGAAGAACGGCAGGGCTGCCAGCGCCACCTCGTTTTCCTGATAGCGAATAGCATGGATGCATTGTTCAATGTTAGCCACCAGATTGCGATGGGACAGCATGACGCCTTTAGGTAAGCCCGTGGTGCCCGACGAGTAGGGCAATACCACCGTGTGCGTGGCTGTATCAACAGGGACCTGCTCGATGGGATCACCAAAAACCTCACTCATGGCGGTCGTGCCGGGCACAGCATCGCCGATAATAATAACCTCGGTCACCGCGGTGCCTTCGATGGCCTGCAAGGCGGTTGCCGCGAACATGGGCACCGTAAACAGCATGCTCGCACCGGCATCTTTAAGTTGGTGCATGACCTCTTGCGGACCATAGGTGGGGTTGATGGTGGTGACAGCAGCGCCGGCGACGGCAACACCGTGGAATACCACAGCGTATTCAGGCAGATTGGGTGCCATAAGACCAACCACCTTGCCCGGGACGATGCCGCGCGCGGCCAGGCCGCCTGCTAAGGCGTGAATGGCGTTGCTAAGCTCCGCAAAAGTGTAGCTGCTGGTGCCCGCGGCATCTCGAATCGCGACCAAGTCAGCCAGCGCCTCAGCCTTGCGCAATACATGCGCGGTAATCGTTACAGACGGTATTTCTACATCGGGCAGCGGGCTGGAATGAATAATCATAGGCTTAATGTACCTTCAGTGGTTGGAAGCGTGATTCAATCGACCCGCGAGTATATGAAAGATCGAGACACCCATCAATAACGATTGGGACACCCATCAATTGAGCAAACCGCCATGCTGGCCTTAGAAGACCGAAAACCGGGGCAAAGCATCGGATGCCAGAGGGGCCAGAGAGACGTCAAACCGCTGATCAACTGGCAGGTCTGGTGGCATATCGGCGGGGACGCCGAGTCGGGGACGCCGAGTCGGGGACGCCGAGTTAAAGACGCTCTAAAGGGTCTCGCTGATATGGTTGACAAG
>ERZ890510.1149-NODE-1149-length-18048-cov-8.117657_pt1 | contig 18048 bp, 11 predicted proteins | sample MGYA00521265_ERZ890510 | MGnify/ENA primary metagenome ERZ890510 (study PRJEB32303, sample SAMEA104408624) | aquatic metagenome | biome: Brackish water; feature: Chemocline; material: water | place: Baltic Sea | collected 2014-10-26T21:54:00 | depth 110 m ...
CTAAGACAGGTCGGGTCACCACAAAAACGGTCCCGCTTTCTACATGGCTCTCCACTTGCAGAGAACCTCCATGAGCCTCTGCGATAGCCTTTGAAATAGCTAAACCCAGTCCGGTGCCCTGCGATTCCTCACCTCCAGACCGCGTCCGGGCATGCGATCCTCGATAATACCGATCAAACAGACGATCAATGTCTGATGGCGCTATCCCCTCTCCATCATTAGAAACGGAGATTTTAACTACGTCGTCAGCACGGCGAGCTAAAATCTCAATATGCCCATCCTGGTAAGAATATCTGACTGCATTTGAAACGAGATTGGTCAATAATCTTAGAAGTCGCACGCCGTCTGCTCGAATAATTGGCATCGAGTCCTCGATAGAACTTTGAACCACAATCCCTTTCGCTTTTGCCGCTGACGAATTAGAAGAGACAGCATCTGAAATGATCTCCGCGATAAGAACCGGTTCCAATTGAAGCCTTGGAACCGTGCTTTCTAGCCGGCTCAATTCAAACAAGTCATTAATGAGGCCGCCAAGCACCCTGCTTTGTCGCCTGGCGCTCTCAACAGACTCTTCGGCATCTGCCGAGCGGTTTTCAGTTCTAAATCGTCCAGCCTCTTCTAAATGAGCCTCTACTGCGGCCAACGGTGTCCTTAGATCGTGCCCCACGTTCGCAACCAGTTCTCTGCGTATTCGGTCTGATTCTTTTAGGGCATCGATGCTGCCTTGGACCTTCTCTGTCATCTGATTTATGGCCCCAGACAAGCTGGCAAACTCATCATGGCCTTTTACCAAAAGTCGAAGCCCGTAATCACCCTCTCCAATTCGGCTCACCGTAGCCGCGATCTTCTTCAAAGGTTGTACCAACCACCACGTAAAGAACGCCCCCAGTAATAGAGCGATAAAAATAGACAAGCCCGCAACAACTCGAATCGATCTTTTAAAAGCTTCATTCGTGTCTGCGAGCTCAAGTCCAAGAGACTGCGTAATGGGTTGCACCACTATAATGCCGACAGGGAATCCACCTGTATCTAATAGTGGAGCAGATGCAAATCCGCCAGGCACAATGGTGTCCGTTGCATCCACAATAATCTGGACGAACGTGTTTTCGAGATCCAAGATATCTGGAACAACAGGGACTACCGTCGAATCAATAAAACCCTCTGGAAATGCATCCAATGATGGATAAATCATCTCATTGACGTTTCCACCGAGGTCGATAATGAAGAGTGGATCAGGAAAACGATAACCCAAATCCAATATTAGATCTTCCGAAAAATTGGAAAAAAAAACTTCATTGGATGCAGATCGCCGCTCTATTTCTTCTGAAACGGCATCCAAACGGGCCGTCAAGGCGACGCTTGCGAGTGATAGTTGCTGGTCGCGTGCATACCATGCCGTGAACCCAACAGCTAGAATTCCAGTGGCCAATTGTACAGTGATTAAAACCACAGCCACTTTCCAAAAAACGGAATCGAATAGTCGCTTCTGTCCAGAAATTGGCATCGAATTTAATCTGTATCTGGAGATTGAAACTTGTACCCAACTCCCCAAACTGTTTTGATGAAATCTGGATTCCCAGGGTCCTTTTCAATTTTGGATCGAAGGCGCTGGATGTGAGAATCTACCGTTCTATCATAGCCCTCGTATTGAATATCCCACACCTTATCCAATAGTTGCAGTCGTGAAAAGGGTTGATCGACTTGCCGGGCCAAAAAAACCAACAGGTCGAATTCCAAGACGGTTAACACAATCGAATCAGTCCCAACTAAAACAATTCTCTTGTTGACATCGATATGCAAGCTGCCCACGTCAATGATTGTATCAATGTCCGCCTTCTTTTCACTGTTTTCTTCTGTGAGGCGGAGCCGTCTCAATGCAGAACGAACCCGGGCCACCAATTCACTCAGGCCAAAAGGTTTGGTTATATAGTCGTCAGCGCCCACCTCCAGTCCTACAACCCTATCCATTTCTTCAGACCGAGCAGTCAACATGATAATGTACATCAAGGGATGGCTAGCCCTAATGCGTCGACAGACCTCAAGCCCATCCAATTCAGGCAGCATAATATCTAGGAGAACTAAATCGGGAGGATTGAGAGCGACTTCAGCAAGTGCGCCGGTCCCCGTTGCTGCCGTGCGGACGTCATATCCTGATTCGGTCAATCGACGTGTGACCAATTGACTTAATTCGACGTCATCTTCAACGAGAAGAATGTTTGGTATTGCTGGCATGATGGCCCAAATTCTGATTTTCGGTCAATATAGGTGAATTAGATTCTTTCGCGTCTACCAGAATCAAAATTCCATAGTTTTGTGACAACTCGGATTCCAATCCTAAGTATACTTGGTTGAAATCAATCCTCATAAACACTCCCGCCACCGGCTGAAATACAGTTACAATAGGTACAAATCGATGAGAACTAGCAAAGTGGTCCTTTTGGGCTTTTTTCTGCTAAGTCTGGCGGGAACAGCAGAAGCACGTCAGCAAAACGAAAGAAGGTTAGTGCGTTCGTGGGCTCAGAACCAGCAAAAAGCCCTTTCTGGCTTCACAAAATTTGGCGTTAGGGCAACAGTCCATCACGTCGTAGATACTGGGAACGGAAAACGAGAAGCCGATATCGAGATTCTATTTTCGGGCGATCCCAGCCTTCCTAGACATAGGCCTGAAGTGGAAGAGTTTATACTCAACGGCGAAAAACTAGATACTTCAGAACGACGGAGGGTCCAACAAAGCCTTACATCGATGATGAGTCCAGAACTTGGCCCTTTGCTTTACGACTTTTCTTCCCCGTTTCAATCTTTGAAACGAATGCGCGCAGTTGGAGGACCTTTTCCCGAGGCTATAGATGGTGAGCAATTGATGCGATTCAACTTTGTTGCCGAAGGACCCGAAGAACGTCCCGAATTTGGAAACGATCGTCGCCCACCTCCACCTGGGCGCGGACAGCAACGACCAGGTTTTGGTCCTCCAGGTAGAAATCAAAGAGGATTGCCAATCGGTGGCGCACCCGAAGAGAGGGTTTCATTTTGGTTCGATCAAGACGTTGAAAGACTTGTCATGTCTTCCTCAAAATTGATGTTTCCAGGGCGGCGTATGTTGGAAATCGAGTCCACCTATGAGCGTATCGACGGTGTCGACGTCCCTGTATGGCGGACCATAAAGGGAAGTTTCCCCATGAAACGGCGGCTTCGGACCACAACCGTCAATCTTGAACACGAAACACTGTATTCAGATTATACCTTTACCAAAGAGTAAGGAACCAATCGGGCCGAGAGGCACATAACTGTGCCATGATAGAACAATTGAACTTTTCTGAATTTCGTGCCCTGCTTACCTCCGGGTTGTCTCAACCTCTGCCCGGTCAGGCAGCTCAATTTCAAATGGCACCATTGGCTCGAAAGCAGCCTGAGATGGCTTCGGTTCATTCAAAAAAGTGCCGCGAAGCCGCAGTTCTGGCCCTCTTTTATCCTTGCTCAAAAGGCAAAGCAAAACTTCTTTTGACTCTTCGGCCGGAGGCCATGACCAAACATGCCGGCCAGGTCGCCTTTCCTGGGGGGCGTCGAGAAATAGGAGAAGAACTGGTTGAAACCGCTCTTAGAGAAACGGAAGAGGAGGTTTTTGTACCTAGGAATAGTATTGAAGTGTTAGCCCCCTTGACCCCTTTGTATATCCCACCTACCAATTTTTGCGTCTATCCCTTTGTGGGAATGGTAGAAGAACGGCCTGATATGACCAGGGTGTCGGACGAAGTCGCAGTCATGTTTGGAGTTCGCGCTCACGAACTGGTCCTTCCAGAAAAACGTGAAGTGTTTACCCAGGAATTAGCTGGTCAAATTCGAGAAATTCCCTTCTTCGCCTTTTCCGGGTATCAGATTTGGGGAGCGACCGCGATGATGATGAGCGAATTGGCCGCTGTAATCAACCCTGGCCTCTTGGACTTGGACCCAATAGTCTGACCCGTCCCGTTTAGGATATGCCTAGCTGGGAAAGCGCATCAATAACCATCCTCTCGGCTAATTCTTCCGATTCTGCTTCTGCATAAACACGTAACACAGGCTCCGTCCCTGATGGCCGAATTAACAACCACGCGTTTTCCATTCGATGCTTATAGCCGTCCGTTGTCTCAAGGCTCTGGACGAGTAAACCGGAGATCTTTTTCAAGCCACCTTTTTCCTTGAGAAGGACTAAAACCGTCTCCTTTTGGGCCTCGGTTGTATGGGCGTCGATCCGAAAATAGCCGTGATATCCATACGCTTCATGCAGATCCGCAACCAATGAAGATAATTGTTTGCCTCGCCGGGCCATCATTTCTAATATGACCAACCCAATAAAAATGCCGTCTCTTTCTGGAATATGCCCTTTCACAGCCATTCCCCCTGATTCTTCCCCACCGACCATCACATCTCCTTTCAGGATTTTGTCACCGATGTACTTAAATCCAATCGCAGTAGTCTCCAAAGAAATCCCGAGCGCCGCACACATTTTGTCCAACATGTCGGTGGTCGAAAACGTTTTTACTACCGATCCCGTTAGTCCTTTATCTGTGTGTAAATAGTCTACCAGTAGGGCCAACAACCGATGAGAATCGACATAATTGCCATGTTCATCGGCCATTCCGATTCGATCTGCATCTCCATCGTTTGCAATCGCCGCATCCGCTCCGTTTTCGACAATATCTGCACGCAAGAGGTTTAAATTTCGTTCGATTGGCTCCGGTGGAATACCGTCAAAACCAGGATTAACCGAGCACCGGCGCTCAATTACTCTGTCAGATCCAAGCAGGTACGATAAAATTCCTTGACCTGCCCCGTACATAGCGTCGTGGACTATTGTAATGCCAGATTGCCGAATCAAATCTAAATCTACTACGGTGCGCAGATATTCGGTATACAATTGTTTTATGGGCAACAATTCCGCCGAGCCATTTTGAAGTAAATTCGAAAAAAGTGGATATTCCTGAGGCTCGAAGTCTTTTATACGACTTTCGACATTGGCCACCATTTCAGGTAACGCAGAACCTCCAAAGTGTCCCTTTATCTTGAATCCGTTGTATTCAGGCGGATTGTGACTAGCCGTGATTACGATTCCTGCGCAATGCCCGAAATGTGTTGTGGCCCATGAAATTGCAGGTGTTGGAGCAAACTCGTCCCCACAGACCACCCTAATGCCCATGGACGCCAATACGACGGTAGTATGTTCAGCAAAGTCGCGCCCTCTAAAACGGGTATCGTAACCGATGACCACGGATGCACTAGCTCCATACTCATCCAGTAACCATTCTCCTGTCGCCCTTGCAACCCGCTCCAAATTGTCAAGCGTAAAACCATCTCCAATGATGGCCCTCCATCCGTCAGTTCCAAATTTTATGGTTGAACGAGATTGTGACATGTAAAAAGGAGGGTTTGAAATGATACGGTCGACTTCGAAAGATAAGGCGCTAATATTTGCAAGGATGCTCGATTCAAATTCGAAAACCTAAATCTGCCCAAGTCTATTTCCGAAAATCAACGAGAGGTACTTGGCCGGCTTTCAAGTAGCTCTCTTGCACTACTTAATGATGACTCCGTCACTTCAGCACCACTTAAAAGTGAAGCGACTTCAACACGCCGTTCCAATTCCGAAAGCTTCACCATCGAAGTCTTCGTTTCGCCGTTTTCAGTCCATTTTTTAACTTTAAAATGGGTTTCACCAGCAGCGGCCACCTGCGGAAGATGGGTGATGGCAATGATTTGATGATAGCGGCCCAATTCCAACATACAATCCCCAACTCGTTGGGCGATGGCACCAGAAATGCCTGTATCTATCTCATCAAAAATCAAGATCGGCATGCGAGCACTTTTCGCTAAAATTGATTTTAGAGACAGCATTATCCTAGAAACTTCACCTCCCGAGGCCACTTTGGTCATTGGCATCGGATCTACCCCGGGATTTGTGGACACAAAAAAGACTCCGGAGTCCACACCCCTTGGACCAGCGGCGAATTGGTCCGGGCCACTTGTCACCCAGCCATTAGGATCTGTTTTCCTACTCATTTCGACCACAAACCGACTATTCGGCATGCCCAACGTAGCCAATTCCTTCACGATAGCCGATTCAATTTGAGCAGCCACGTACAGTCGTTTGGAAGATAGGCGCATGGCCACATTAGATAATTGATCACATGCCGCCGAAAATTCGACCGTCAATCGTTTTAACACACCTTCAAAGTCAGATGCGATGGTATACCGTTCTTGAATGTCTTCACGATGGGCAAGCACAGCTGATATCGTGCCCCCATATTTCCGTTTTAAACGATCAAAATCAATTAGGCGCTCACGAATTTGCTCAAGTCGTTCTGGATTAAATTCAATTCGGGAATTATAATCTTGAAGAAAGGAGGCGGCTTCTGAAACCGAAATTTGTGCAGAAGCTATTTCAGCACGAACCGTTTCAAATCCGTCATCTATTCGAGCAAGATCTTGGAGCTCATTCCGAGCTCTAACCAAGAGATCTCCAATCGCGGAATCAGAGTTATACAATAGGTCGAATAATGAAGACGTGGCTTCGAATAAACGCTCTGCATTTGTTAGAATTCGCCTTTCAGCCTCAAGTTCATCCTCTTCATCTTGCCTAGGACTGATCTCGTCGATATCTGATATCTGATACTCCAGCATTTCGCGCTCTTGCTGCAATTCTCTTTCACGGCTTGCAATTTCATCCCTCCGCGCTGCAACAGATTTTACGCGTTCGTAGTGTTCGGTATAAGAACGAACCAAAGACTCCAGCCCTCCAAATCCATCTACCAACTCTAGATGAGTTTCCGTTCTGAGCAAGGACTGGTGTTCATGTTGCCCGTGTAAGTCCACAAGCTCGGTTGCGACCTGTTTGAGGAGGGTCAGGGTTGCTGGAGAATCATTAATAAAAGCTCGGCTCTGAGTTGGACTGATTTCCCTTCTTAAAATCAGAGTTGGAGCATCTTCTATTCCGTTTTCGCGGAGAAGCGATAGTATGGATTCCTCAGTGGAAGCCTCAAAAACACCCTCGACTATGGCTTTTTTACCGCCAGGTCGAACAACATCCATTGACGCTCGATCGCCCAAAATTAATTTCAACGCCCCTACAATGATCGATTTCCCTGCGCCTGTTTCACCCGTAACGATGTTCAGGCCAGAATTAAATTCGACCTCAAGCTCATCAATGAGTGCGAAGTCTCGGATGTAGAGGCGTAATAACAAAATGGGTTTAGATCAAAGTTTGCCGTGGCAATGTTTGTATTTTTTACCACTTCCGCAAGGGCAGGCATCGTTTCGACCCACTTTGTCGTCAGCAATAACCGGTGCAGACTTAGCACTCGGATCTTTTCCGGCAGCCTGATTGGCGCCAGAACCGCCCACTCCAAAGGATGACGAAGGTGCATCATGGGTTGTTTTAGCCTTCCGTGGATCCAATCTACGGGGTGCACTTGTTCGAGCAGCCTCACGCTGTTGGTTGACCAACGGCCCGCTTCTAAAGACGAAGGATACGACCTCTTCATTGATGGTCTCCATCATTTCAGCGAAAAGTTTATAGGCCTCCATTTTGTACTCAATCAGAGGATCGCGCTGACCATACGCCCTAAGGCCAATTCCTTCTTTCACTTCATCCAGGTTGCGAAGGTGTTCCGTCCAATGGTTGTCAATCAAAGACAAAGAGGCGACGCGCTCTAGCGCATCATTCACTTCCTGACCATTTGATGAAACAGCATCCTCAACTCGCACTACAGCGCGCATAATGCGTCGTCCGTCGGTGAAATCGACAAATACTTTTTCCGGTCTAGTCTCTTGATTGCTGGCTTGAAGTTGTCGCATACTTTCGCCAAACGGTTTGGCCAATGCCGCCCGCTTGCGCTCGTACATTTTTGTAGCGTCCTCAAAAATGCGATCTGCAACACCTTCGTCTCCCAATTTGTGGAAGGTCTCGAGGTCCATATCAAAATCAAATGCCAAGAGGCGCAATAGGTCTTCGCGAAGCAGCTCCATGTTTCCTTCGCCGTGGTGCTCCTTCACGAGCCGGTCAACGATCTGGCTCAGTTGGTCTTCGATATCCCCGGCAAGGCGTTCGCCTTTGAGGGCATGATTACGACGATCATAAATTACATGGCGCTGGGCATTAAGCACATCATCATATTCCAGCTGTCTTTTTCGTATCCCAAAGTTGTTTTGTTCAATTTTTCCCTGTGCTCGCTCTATACTTTTATTCACCCAAGGATGGGTAATCACAGCACCATCCTCAAGATTTAACCGATCCATAACCTTGGCAACACGATCTGAACTAAAGAGTCGCATTAAATTGTCGTCGAGCGAAACATAAAACTGGCTTTCGCCCGGGTCTCCCTGACGCCCACTTCTACCGCGAAGCTGCAGGTCAATACGACGGCCCTCGTGGCGTTCGGTACCAATGATGGCAAGTCCTCCCCTTTCAATCACTCCCTCTCCCAACTTGATGTCCGTTCCACGTCCAGCCATGTTAGTTGCAATGGTGACGGCTCCCTGCTGACCAGCCTCAGCTACTATCAAGGCTTCCGTTTTTGCCCGATCCTGTTTGGCATTCAAAACATTATGCTTGATTCCTGCCCTAGTCAGCATTCTGGCATACGTTTCAGAGGAATCCACACTGGTGGTACCCACCAATACTGGCTGTCCTTTCTCGTTATACTCTTTAATCTTGTCGAGCACCGCGCCAAGCTTTTCACGTTTGGTACGAAAAACAAGATCGTCAAGGTCCTTGCGGGTCACCGGCCGGTTGGTAGGGACAACAATGACCTCCATTTTGTAGATCTTGGCAAACTCCTCGGCCTCAGTCTCGGCTGTTCCCGTCATCCCGGCCAACTTGTGGTACATCCGAAAATAATTTTGAAGGGTAATCGTAGCGTACGTTTGAGTAGCAGCCTGAATTTTTACCCCTTCTTTGGCCTCGATGGCTTGATGCAAACCATCTGAGTAGCGCCGGCCTCCAAGCACACGACCAGTATGCTCATCGACGATCATAATTTTCCCTTCTTGGACGATATACTCCGTGTCCTTTTCAAACAAGATGTACGCTTTCAGAAGCTGTTCGATAGCATGTAGACGAGCTGCAGCCGCAGAATATTCGGTATAAAAGCCTCTTTTTTTCTCAGCCAACTCATTTTGAAGAACTCGAATATCATTTTCGAGCTTGTGTGCTCTTTTTTCTTCCGTCAGGCTTGCATCAGCGGCTAGCGCCTCTTCAATCTCCTTTGTTTTAATTTTTTCTTCTTTCTCCAACGTGGCTACGATTTCGCCTAAATCAGGGAGAATAAAAAGGTTTTCGTCTTTGCCGGCGGCGCGTCCAATGAGCGTTCGCCCTTTTTCACTCATTTCAATCGAACGCTGCTTTTCGTCATACGCAAAGTGGAGTTCGGCATCCACTATAGGCATGTTTTTCGCGTTGTCTTGCAGGTAATAATATTCTGTTTTCTGCCGTAATTGTTCAAGACCGGTTTCCTGTAAAACCTTGCGCAACTTCTTGTTACGAGGATAACCACGATGGGCGCGGAGAAGACATAATCCAGCTTCGGTCTCGAACTGCGAAGCAGCTTTTGAATTTCCAGAATCAAGTGCTTCGTCTCGCTTTTTAAGAAGTTTTTCAGCTTCTGCAATAAATCCGGCAACCATTTTCTGTTGAGACAGAACCAGCTTTTCTACATTGCCTTTAAATTCTTCGAATTGAGTCTCATCAGATTGTGGGACCGGACCGGAAATAATAAGCGGAGTTCTGGCTTCATCAATTAAGACCGAATCGACCTCATCTACGATTGAAAAATGATGGCCGCGCTGCTGCAGGTGTTCTGGATCATTTACAAACGAGTTATCACGCAAATAATCAAAACCAAATTCATTATTCGTTCCGTACGTGATGTCCGCGGCATAGGCATTTTTACGGCCTTCCGTATGGGGCTCGTATTTATCAATTACATCTACCCTGAGGCCTAAAAACGCATAAACTGGTCCCATCCATTCAGCGTCACGCTGAGCTAGGTACGAGTTAACCGTAATCAGGTGAACTCCTTTTCCAGCCAAAGCATTGAGGTAAACGGGAGCAATGGCCACAAGCGTTTTACCTTCTCCGGTCTTCATCTCCGCGATGTCACCTTTGTGAATAGCTACACCGCCTAACAGCTGAACGTCATACGGAACCATATCCCAACGGACCGTTCTCCCGCCGGCTTCCCACTCTGTTCCAATCATTCTTCGGCAGGCATCCTTAGCAACAGCAAACGCCTCGGGTAGAATTTCCATCAGCGCATCTTCCAATGCCGTGTACCACTCCTTATCGAGCTCATCCAACTCATCATACAGATCAAGGCGCTCATCCGTGGACATGGAATGGGCTTGCCCATTGTCCTCGGCCACTTGCCGATCTTTAAGTTGTTTGTTGATATCGGCACGATCCTTTTCTATGCCACTAAGTGCTTCAGCAATTCGCTCCCGGAACTCACCCGTTTTTGCCTGAAGCTGTTCGTCAGTCAGAGATGCGAGCTTGTCGTATTCTGCATTAATTTGACCCACATACGGCCAGAGCTTATTAATAGAGCGTTCTTGGCTGTCACCGAAAATCCGTTTGAGTACTTTAAGCATATTCAAGTGTATAAAAAGCGGAGGGCCTCAATAATCTATAACATCAAAGCGGTAATTTGTCTTCCCTTAAGAAGGAAATCAACGCCGATATCCTATCCTTTCAATCATAGTCACACGCCCTTAATCAGGGCATCGTTCCCATCAACTATTGTATTCTCTAATCGTTCGCATTTTTAGAGATTCAATTGACTTTACTTTAGAGAACATGGTTCTGGGGTAGCGGTTAAAACTGTGATCGCACTATCAAACCGCCCAAAAAAGACTGATTATCACTTGAAATTACGGAAAACATTGCCTTTTTGCCGCTTAAAGTGCATTTGTACGTCATTGGTGCTAATTGGAGTGTTTATAGCGCCTGTTTCGAATGTTTGGGCTCAAATCCAAACTTCTGGATTTTCTGTTTTGCAATTAGACGCCTCCGCGCGGAGCGCGGCCTTGGCCGGTTCAACTACGGCTCTTCGTGAATCAAACGGAAGTGTGCTCTTCTCAAATCCGGCCCTACTGACGCCCAGGGCAGATCGTCGATTGGCATTTTCCTATTTGAATCATATTTCAAACATCAATGCAGGCTGGCTTTCCTACGCTAGACAGTTGGATTCGCTGGGCACCGTAGCCGTTGGTTTGCGATATTTATCCTTCGGGTCCTTTGACGAGCTCGACCAACAAGGCGTAAAAACGGGCACGTTTGGCGCCTCCGATATAGCCATCTCTATTGGAGCGGCACGGTCGTGGAGAAATGTTTGGTCCTACGGAGCCGCCCTTCATCTAACCCGGTCGGCAATTGCCTCCAATTCGGCCTCGGCAACGGCTATTGATGCAGGAATTGTATATGATAATCCAACCTCAAGATCCACCTTTTCTGCGTCGGTCCATAATTTAGGAATTGTGCTGTCCTCAGTTGGAACTCGGGCAGACAAATTGCCTTTGGACTTTCGGATCGGACTCACCCAAAAACTGGCCTATTTGCCACTCTTGATTTCGATTACAGCCTACCGACTTCATGAACTAGACGGAGGTGATCCAGAAAACGGCAGTTTCTCCGCTGTTCTAAACCATGTGAAACTTGCCGGTGAGTTTCAGTTTAGCGAAAGTTTTCAGGTGCGATTTGGCTACGACCATCGAAAACATCAGGACTTGAAAATTAAAAGCAGACTGGATATGGCTGGCTTTAGTACTGGGCTAGGTTTGGTAATCGCCAAAATTGGATTCGACTACTCGTTCAATTCTTGGTCTTCCCTAGGCTCCCTGCACCGATTTTCAATTGTGAGCAGTTTGTAGGACGTAACATCATGGTTTGGACAGAATAGCCGTCTACCTATGGAAGGGGGTTTCAACCGTCCAAAAGTCCTTGCTTGCGAAAGTAGATCATCGTGGTATCAAGCGTTCCGTGACGCATACGTTGTTTGACGTCTTCTACCGCCATCCCATCGCTTAACCAAAGAAGAGCGGCCGTGTGAGTCAAACTGTGCGGAGAAATACCATCTTTTTTTACCCCGGCGAATTCTAGATGGGTGTTAATTCTGCTGCGAACTGAACGAGTGTTCAGCCTTTTGCCTTCTGATCGATGTCCGTGAGACACAAAAAGGGCATCTTCAGGCCGAATTCGCCCCCTGGTATCGAGGTATAGCCGAACAGCATCCATGACGGGAGGATCGATAGGTACTTGCTGATCCTTTTGAGTATGCCCCTTCCCCTGAATGCGGAGATACCATCCCATTAAGGTTTGCTCTAAATCTCGGACATCCGCTCTGATGATTTCAATTTCACTCAATCCACCGAACAACATGGTGAAGATGATTGCTCGGTCCCGCTTGTCAATTTCACTGGCTGACGGGAGGCTTCCAACTAATAATTCGACATCATCCTGAGACAAAATTTTTCGAGAATGTGTGCTTGGCCTTCGGTTTCCCTTGACTTGTTTTGCTGGATTGTCGCTTAGCAGACCTGTATCAACCATAAATTGACAGAAACGCCGAATGGCGGTCAAATACGTTGAAACAGAGACTTGATGAAGGCCTTTTTCTTCCATCAGGTACGTCTTATAGGCTTCGATTTCCTCCGGTTGAAATGAAAATTTCCGCCCCGGAACTGCAAACCATCGCTCAAATTCGTTCAGAGACCTACGATAGGTTCCTACCGTTTCACTGCTCTTTTCTTTGAGGTAATCGCGAAGGAATTCTTGGATCTGCACGGAGAGTTGACTCCTCGTCAACTGAAGCTCGGTCCAATTCGAGCCATTTCCGGAAACAAACGGTTCTGTAGAAGACCCCATAAGCGGGATACAAATAATGAGGGTGATTCAGGTTTATCGCCAACAGCAGCGTAAAATCCCTTCCCTAAGGACGCACCTTTTTATCTAAATGTCAATAACGGACATTAAATGTCCCCGGTAGGTCCAAAAGACTCCATTACCGCGACATATTTACGCAAAAAAGCGGACGCCATTGCTCCGTCAACAATTCGGTGATCGTAAGACAGAGACACATACATCATGCTTCTGATTCCGATCGTATCGCCATTTCGTTCATCTTCGATCACGACCGGGCGTTTGGTAATGGCTCCCGTCGCTAATATGCCAACTTGGGGTTGGTTGATGATTGGAGTTCCCATAATGGAGCCAAGCGATCCGACATTTGTCACTGTAAACGTACCGCCTTGCAACTGATCGGGCATCAACTGTTTATTGCGCGCACGCTCCGCCAAATCGGCAGCCGAATGCGCGATTCCAATAACGTTTTTTTGACCCGCATCTCGAATTACCGGTGCTACGAGTCCCGTTTTTCCAATTGCAACGGCGATGCCAACATGATAATCGTGCCGAACATGAATTTCATTTCCGTGGACCGATGCGTTAAGAATTGGATATTCTTTGAGGGCTTCAACAGCGGCAAACACAAAAAACGGAGTATATGTAAGTTTTATACCTTCTCGGGCTTGAAAAGCAGTTTTGTTGGCTTCTCGAAGTTTCACCAAGTTTGTTACATCGATCTCAGCGAATGAAGTAACATGTGCAGACGTTGCCAATGAGCGGACCATATGCTCGGCAATGATTTGCCTCATTCGATCCATTTTGATCACTTCCGTTCGGCCATCAGGGCCTGCTACAACAGGCGTAGGCTCGAATCGAACGGCAGGCCTTGCGGCGGCGGCGGCCTGGGCCGTGGCAGTTTGGACCATGGCGGCACTAGCTGCAACGGGCGCTGACGGAGTACCTACTTGCCGGGCACTGATATAGGCTACAACATCAGATTTAGTTACACGTCCTTCATGGCCTGAACCAGTCAAAGAAACCAGCTCATTCACAGAAACGTTTTCCCTTTCAGCTATTGAGCGCACGAGCGGCGAGAAAAACTCACCGGCAGGTCCGGTTCTCGGAATCGGGGAGCCATCACCTGATTGCGCGGGCATACCTGCAATTTGAGAAGCAACAACAGGAGAAGATACGACGGGGGAAGAAGCGACGGGCGCACCGGCCACCTGTTCCTGACCCACTTGTAATTGGGCTGAAGGTGTCAAGACCGAAGGCTTGGGAGAGCCAGCAACAGCATCAACTGACGTCGCAATAACGGCAATTTTGGTTCCGACGTCGACCGTTTCCCCTTCTTCAATCAAAACTGAATGGACAAAACCGGCGGCTGGCGAAGGCACTTCTGTATCCACTTTATCGGTTGCAATCTCCAATAAGGTCTCATCCAGATCTATTGCATCTCCAGTTTTCTTATGCCAAACCAGGACCGTTCCTTCTGTAATGCTCTCACCCATTTTGGGCATAAACACGTCCACCAATCCGGCGGGAACCGCTGTGGCTGTGGCCGTCGGAGCCGGGCTGGCTGCTGGAGCTGTTTGAACGGGTGCAGGAATAGAAGCGGGAGCAGAAACTGGTGCGGGCGCCGCCGCAGCTTGAGCTGGAGCAGCACTTGGCGTAACCGTTGGCGTGATGGAGGTAGCAGGCACCGAAACATCCGTTTCAATGAAAGCGATTATAGTACCCACATCTACCGTTTTCCCAGCCTCAACTAGAATTTCGGCCAATATGCCAGCAACCGGCGAAGGCACTTCTGTATCGACTTTGTCTGTCCCGATTTCTAAAAGAGCTTCATCCAACTCGACCACATCGCCGGGCTTCTTAATCCACTCAATAACGGTGCCTTCTGTGATGCTCTCGCCCATTTTAGGCATCGAAACTTCAACTTTGGCCATGATACATCTTCGAGGTTTGATGAGTGTCAGTAAAACTGACAAAATTCGGGCTGTCTCAACCAGTAACAACTATGATACGCTTGAGGGGCGATCTGTTTCAGATCGCCCCTCAAGCCATTCAATCAATTTTCTTAAGCAATTAGCGGTGCAATGACCAAAGCCACAACTGCGATCAACTTAATCAAAATGTTTAGAGAAGGACCTGAGGTGTCCTTGAATGGATCACCTACTGTATCTCCGACAACCGCAGCTTTGTGTGCTTCCGATCCTTTACCGTGCTTTACGCCGTCGATCGTAATACCGCTTTCGATCATTTTCTTGGCGTTATCCCACGCACCACCAGCATTGGATTGGAAGATTGCGAAGAGCACACCAGAAACAGTCACTCCAGCAAGTAGGCCGCCCAGCATGTTTTTATCGATGAATCCGATTGCGACGGGTACCAGAATGGCCAGTAGTCCTGGTAGAACCATTTCCCGAATAGCTGCATTTGTTGAAATCTCAACACATCGCTTGGAGTCAGGTTTGGCCGTTCCTTCTCTAAGTCCAGGAATCTCAGCAAACTGCCTTCCAACTTCTCTAATCATGTCAGCGGCTGCACGTCCAACAGCTCCCATTGCCATAGCAGAGAAAACATATGGAAGCATTGCGCCCAAAAGCAGACCTGCAAGAATCTTAGGGTCAGCTACGTCAATATTCTTTACGTTAGCCTGCTGCATGAAAGCAGCGAAGAGTCCCAGAGCCGTTAGAGCTGCTGAGGCAATGGCAAATCCTTTACCGATAGCAGCCGTCGTGTTGCCAACTGCATCCAGTTTGTCTGTCCGCTCGCGAACTTCTGCAGGCAATTTTGCCATTTCAGCAATACCGCCGGCATTGTCAGAAATAGGACCGTACGCATCAACAGCTAATTGAATTCCCGTTACGGAAAGCATGCCCACTGCGGCAATTGCGATTCCATAAAGACCCGCAAACGAGAAAGCACCAATGATGGATAGGGCTAAAACCACGGCTGGAATACCCGTTGAAAACATCCCCACACCCAGGCCGGCAATAATGTTGGTTGCAGATCCCGTAACGGATTGCCTCGCAATGCCAATTACCGGGCCTTTATCTGTCGCGGTATAATATTCGGTTACTAGGCCAATGATGGTACCAGCAGCTAATCCGATAAGAACAGCGTAAAAGACGCCCATTGCCGTATAGTCAAAAGAGTTGCCATTGAAACTCACTGCGGACCAGCTTTCAGGCAGCATCATAGTAATAATGAAATAGGAAAGGACTGCCATAAATCCGGCTGCACCAAACTCACCAATATTAAGAGCGTGCTGTGGATTGCCACCTTCTTTGGTTTTAACGAAGAACGATCCCAAAATAGAAACTAGGATTCCAACACCGGCTAGAACAAGTGGCAACAAGACGGGACTCAATTCTCCGTATGTACTCGAAGTCATGGCTGGCACAGAAATGAAGGCCGTTCCAAGCACCATTGTACCGATGATCGATCCGACATAACTTTCAAACAAGTCAGCACCCATTCCAGCCACATCCCCAACGTTGTCGCCGACGTTATCCGCAATGGTAGCCGGATTACGAGGGTCGTCTTCTGGAATCCCTTCGTACACTTTTCCAGCCAAGTCGGCTCCAACGTCAGCTGCTTTGGTGTAAATACCACCTCCAACACGTGCAAATAGGGCGATAGAAGATGCCCCCAAGGAAAACCCTGAAATGACACCAACAATTTTGGTGATATCCCAGACCGTCATACTGTCATAAGCGATGAAGAGACTTCCAAGGCCAAGTACTCCAAGACCAACTACGCTTAGGCCCATCACTAGGCCACCTGAAAATGCAACATTCAATGCAGGCGCAAGACCAGTTCTAGCAGCTTGGGTAGTACGGACATTTGCTTTTGTGGCGACGGTCATGCCAACGAAACCCGCGAGTGCACTACAAAATGCACCCACGATAAAGGAAACTGCTATCATCCATGATGATCCGGGCTGGCTTGAATTGGCAAACGCCAAAAGAGCCGCAACGATAATCACGAAAATGAACAGCACGCGATATTCCTGACGAAGGAATGCGCGAGCCCCTTCCGCAATTGCATCGGAAATCTCAACCATGAGTTCATTTCCGGGATCTTGTTTTCCGACCCATTTTGCACGTGTATAGGCGTATAAAAGGGCTAAAACACCCGCTACCGGAACCAGGTAAGTCAATGTGGCAATATTCATTGCGAAGAAGATCCTCAGGATTAAAAAAGAGCCGAGGGCCCTAAAAATTAGAAATAGACTGAATCCGCCAAAAATACCTTTTTTAGGGCACTTTTTTTATTCGTAAACCAAGAATTTTACAAGCCTGGAAGCGCTTCCAAAATAGGTCAACACAACCACTTAAAACTGCCCTTATTTAATTTCCGCAAAGTGCTACATTAAACAGTGCATTCGCTCCTTTTTAAGAAAAACTGCACGTTCTTAGAATTCCGGTCCGTTTCGCAGCACCCAAACCAACCCAGATCCTAAAAATGTCCCCACACATGACCAGAATAGGTGCCCTCCTCATCCTCCTTCTATTTGTCTCTGGCTTGAAAAGCGCGCTTGCGCAGACTCACGTGGATTTTATCTCTTCCAAAGACAATACCCTTTTCGAGAACCCAAACGGTGGTATCAGCAACGGGAGCGGGGATTATCTCTTCGCTGGACGCACCAGTTCCGCTGCAGAACTTCGTCGTGGTTTAATTCAATTTAGTGTTGGAGCAGGGCTCCCTTCTGGAGCAAGAGTCGACAGTGTCGAAGTCACATTGCGTATGTCTAAAAGCATCGCCGGCGCTAGCAATGTTGGTTTGCATCGAATTCTCGCAGACTGGGGTGAATCATCCTCTAACGCTTCCGGAGAGGAAGGTGGTGGAACGGCCGCAGCGACTGGAGATGCTACTTGGACGCACAGAATGCACCCCATCACGACCTGGCAGACTCCGGGCGGAGAATTTGATAGCGAATCCGACGCAATTCGAAGCGTTGAAAATACTGGGTTTTATACTTGGAAAAGTTCTACGCTGACCGCCACCGTCCAAAACTGGCTCAACAACCCTTCGTCCAATTTTGGGTGGGCAATTATAGGAGATGAACAGGCATCATCACGAAGCACAAAAAGATTCGATTCCAGAGACAATTCGGTTGCCGCCAACAGGCCAAAATTACGCATTTATTATAGCATCGGCGTGAGTACTGA
>ERZ890510.1151-NODE-1151-length-18010-cov-5.464940_pt1 | contig 18010 bp, 18 predicted proteins | sample MGYA00521265_ERZ890510 | MGnify/ENA primary metagenome ERZ890510 (study PRJEB32303, sample SAMEA104408624) | aquatic metagenome | biome: Brackish water; feature: Chemocline; material: water | place: Baltic Sea | collected 2014-10-26T21:54:00 | depth 110 m ...
TTTACGTTTGGATACACCTTAACAGACTGTCCAGTTTTTTAGGACCACCTCAAACAGCATCAAAACCATCATCTCCAAGTAGATTGTCAATTTCACTCTGATCGATGCCTTCGCCTAAAAGGGCAGGGCCATTCAATAGATTATCTTCATCAATATCTTCACTGGTACCAGTATCAGGGGTAATGATTGGCTGAGATCCCGCAGCGACGCTTGAGCTTGTTATTCCTAAAATAGAAATAAGTTTAGTAACCCGTTCTTCAACATCATTAAGTGTTTTTAAAACTTTACTGATTCTTTGCCCCGTAATATCCTGAAATGAACAAGCTTCAAAATTTTTCATTACTTCTGTATTAACGTGTTCTTTATAGTCATCAAAATTTTCAGTATCAAAACTCATCAAATCTTCCGCGGCTTGCATAATCGTATCAGTAGCCGATTCAGTAGCTTCGACAATAGCATCTAGTTCTAGGCCCGCGCGAGGAATGCCGACACCATCAACCGCGTCTGGTGAAAGCGAAGAAATCTCCGATCGTGCATCTTCCATATAATCAGCAAGGTCTTGACATTCTTTATATAAAGTAAGGTCAATAGATTTAAAGTAACTATCTAAGGATCGCATTAATACTTCAGTGACGGCGGCAACTTCTGGAAGTGCAATTGGTAAATGATCGCCAGAACGCAAGCGATCAACGAGTGGACCAATTTGATCAGGTAACGATCCTAAAGACATTAAAATTCTCCAAGTACGCTAGAAAGTTTTGTTTTTAACGTCGCTGCATTAAAAGGCTTAACAATATAATTGTTAACGCCTGCTTTTTTAGCGGCAATTACGTTATCTGTTTTTGATTCAGCCGTTACCATGATGAATGGAAGACCTTTCAAAATATCATCTGATCGTACTTCTTTAAGAAGTTCGTAACCCGTCATTGGTTCCATATTCCAATCTGAAATAATCAAATCATAACTTTTTGCACGTAATTTATTTAAGGCATCCGCACCATCAGTTGCCTCATCAACATTATGAAATCCAAGTTGTTTAAGCAAATTACGAATAATTCTTAACATGGTTTTATAGTCGTCCACTATTAATATGGATAATGACATATCTACGGCCATTTTATTCCCTGTCTTTATTTATTGTTAATATATTTCTATAAGTTTTTACTTATGAATATTCTTAAATTAACCATAGAGCCTAAAAAAAGAGTTAATAGAATGCAAATTGATGTAACTTTTATAAAATAAATTATAATTATTGAGAAAATACTATGAAAAATAACTATAATTAATCAAATACATGGATTAGGGTGTTGAATAATGACTTCACGGACGATATCGAGTAATAAAAACGGTAAAAAGACATTCTTCAATGAAAATATTCAGACATGTTGATTTAGTCCCCAATGACTGTAAGGGCTCTGTGATTGTTCTCGGTAATTTTGATGGGTTTCATAAGGGACATCAAAAAGTTATTGGAACGGCCGCGAAGATCGCTCACCAGATGCATACAACCTTATCTGTACTTAGTACGGAACCACATCCTCGGATGTTTTTTAACCCCAATCAAAAAGAATTTCGCTTAAATTCTTTTCGCACCAAAGCGCACCTACTGGAAAATTTTGGGGTAGATTATTTTTTTGTTTTACCTTTTGATAATGACCTTGCAACCATGCAAGGCGAAGATTTTGTCCTAGATTTACTGATAAAACAAATAGGCGCGATCCATATTGTTGTGGGGTATGATTATTGTTTTGGCGCAGGAAGGTGCGGGGGTATCAACGTTCTGGGTTGGCTTTCTGATCAAGAACAATTCGGTTTAACCATTGTCGATAAAGTTATGGAAACGGATCATATTTATTCCTCTAGTAATATCCGTGATGCTTTGGAAAAGGGCGAAGTGCGCAAAGTTGCAGAACGGCTTGGCCATTGGTGGCATGTGGAGGGCCATGTACGTAAAGGCGATCAAAGGGGGCGAACCATAAATTTTCCCACAGCAAATTTATTGCTTGATGGCTATATTGAACCAAAATACGGTGTTTACGCCGTACGGATTATCATAGAGGGCGGTGATGGAAAAGGAACTTGGGACGCCATTGCCAATATCGGTAGACGCCCCACATTCGATAAGCAAGATATTTTATTAGAAGTGCATATTTTTGATTTTGATCATGATATATATGATCAATCTGTTAAAGTAGAGTTTGTTGATTTTATAAGACCTGAAATGAAATTTGATAATTTGGAAAGTCTTCGTCAACAGATAGAAAAAGACTGTAAGGTGGCTCGGGATAAACACAGTAAAGCTGAAAATCAGCAATCCTATATCCCGACCCCTAAGATAGCGGATTATTTAACCTAATAATATGCTCGACATTTTAGGGTTAGAGTTGCTACATAGTGTAAATTTTTTTGATTAGATATTAAGTGATGATATGACCAAAGACTATCGCGATACAATTTTTCTGCCAAAGACAGACTTCCCCATGAAAGGGAACTTACCCAACACTGAACCTCGGTGGTTAGAACGTTGGGAAAATATCAATATTTATGACCGTATTAGAAAAAGCAGCAAAGATCGCGAACGCTTTATCCTTCATGATGGTCCGCCTTATGCTAACGGCGATATCCACATGGGGCATGCCATGAATAAAATCCTTAAGGATATTATTGTGCGTACTCAACAAATGTTGGGTAAAGACGCGCCTTATGTTCCGGGTTGGGATTGCCACGGGCTACCTATTGAATGGATGATTGAAAAAAAATATAAAAAAGCGGGTAAAAATAAAGACGAAGTTGATCCAATAGAATTTCGTGCTGAATGCCGTGCCTTTGCGGAAAAATGGGTCGGTGTCCAATCAGAAGAATTCAAACGCCTTGGTATTTTTGGAGACTGGGAAAATCCCTATCTGACGATGAATTATGACAGTGAAGCGCAAATTGTTCGTGAACTGCTTAAGTTTTTGATGAATGGAGGGCTTTATCGTGGATCTAAATCCATCATGTGGTCTGTGATTGAAAAAACAGCGCTGGCAGAAGCGGAAATTGAATATATGGATCATACCTCGCATATGATTGATATTGGTTTTCCTGTTGTAAAATCACCAATCGAGGCTCTCAAAGATGCCAAGATTGTGATCTGGACGACCACGCCGTGGACGATGCCAGGTAATCGAGGGATCGCTTACGGTAAAGAATTTGATTATAGCATTATTAAAGTTAACGCGGTCAGTGATACTTCTTATGTAAAGGTTGGTGCGAAACTTTCAGTGGCTAATGCGCTTCTTGAACAATTTAACCAGCGTGTTGGCATAACAGATTACGAAGAAGTCGGTCGTTTTAAAGGAGCCGATTTAGAAGGCACTCTCTGTCATCATCCATGGCACGACAAGGGCTATGATTATGATGTTCCTGTGGTTGAGGGCTTCCATGTTACAACGGACGCTGGTACAGGCTATGTGCATATTGCTCCAAGTCACGGTCAAGAAGATTTCGAAGTTGGTCAGCAGTTTGGCCTAGAGACACCGTTTACTGTTGATGAAGCGGGCTTATATTATGAAAATATTACCATGTTTGCAGGCGAGCATGTCTATAAAGTTCATGATCATGTTTGTGAAGAGATGTTAGCTGTCGGCGCACTGCTGGGCCGTGATACTATTGTTCATAGTTATCCTCATAGTTGGCGTTCAAAAGCACCGCTTATTTTCCGTAATACGCCCCAATGGTTTATTTCCATGGAAATAAACGATCTACGCGCCAAAGCACTTAAGGCTATTGATGAAGTGCGTTGGGTGCCGGGGGTTTCTAAAAACAGAATCAATGCCATGGTTGAGGATCGTCCCGATTGGTTGGTTTCTCGTCAACGGGCGTGGGGGGTTCCTATCACAGTTTTTGTTCATAAAGGAACCAATGAGCTTTTAAAAGATCAAGACGTCAATGACCGTATTGCAAAGGCTATAGAAGAAAAAGGCGCAGATGCGTGGTACAGCGGTGATGTTCAGGGGTTTCTAGGGGATCGCTATGATGTCAATGATTATGAGCAGGTCACTGATATTTTGGATGTGTGGTTTGATTCAGGGTCAACTCACGCTTTTGTCCTTGAAAAACGTGATGATCTAAGCCGCGGTGAGGGTAAAAGAAGCGCCGATTTATACCTTGAGGGAACGGATCAGCATCGGGGTTGGTTCCAGTCATCTTTGCTTGAATCATGCGGAACGCGCGGTGTGGCCCCTTATGATCAAGTGTTGACCCACGGTTTTACAGTTGATAAAAATGGCCGTAAGATGTCAAAATCTGCCGGTAATGGTGTTGATCCTCTTAAAATTATTAATCAATATGGCGCGGATATTCTACGTCTTTGGGTGACTTCAATTGATTATTTTAATGAACATCGCATCGGTGATGAAATTGTTAAAAATCAAGCTGAGGCTTATCGTAAAATTCGCAATACTATGCGTTTCCTCATTGGTAATCTTGCCGAATTCGAACAGGATGAGATATTATCTTATGATGATATGCCAGAGTTGGAACAATGGGTTTTACACAGATTAACTCAAGTTGATACAGTGGTGCGTCAGGGTTTTGCAGATTATAATTATCATAAAGTCTATAATGCGCTTTATAATTTCTGCGCCGTTGATTTGTCGGCTTTTTATTTTGATATTCGTAAAGATGCGCTTTATTGCGATGGTAAAATGACCGTTCGTCGTCGTGCTGCTCGTACTGTATTGGATCAAGTTTTTATAACGGTGAGTAAATGGTTTGCTCCAATATTGACTTTTACTGCTGAGGAAATATGGCAATCTCGCTTTCCAAGTGATGATGATAGTGTGCATTTGAAGACTTTTTGTGACATTGATCAAACGTGGAAAAATGATCAACTTGCGCAAAAATGGGAAAAAATAAGACTATTACGTAAAGTGGTTACGGGTGCTCTTGAAATTGAACGGCGTGAAAAAACCATTGGCTCCAGCCTTCAGGCAACGGTAGACGTTTATGTTAAAGATGGTAGCTATATCACTGCCTTTGACGATATTGATATGGCAGAGATTTGTATTACGTCCAACGCCCGTATAATAGAAGGCGATGCACCAGAAGGGGCATTTACCATGGAGGATATCGCCGATATTGCTGTGGTTTCTACGGTATCATTAGGTATTAAATGCGAACGTTGCTGGCAGGTGCTTGATGAAGTAGGAACTGTCGAGGGCCATGATGATATATGCGGACGCTGTGCGAGCGCCCTAGAGGTACTATAAGCCATGGTCCAGTTTGGAAGCATTATCGCAGTGGTCGTATTTATCATAGACCGCTTTAGTAAATGGTGGTTTATAGATATATTTCACTTGCCGACAAAGGGTGTTGTCGAAATTTTGCCAATATTTGATATTGTTATGGTTTGGAATCGCGGGGTTAGTTTTGGCTTTTTACCTGCGAACACTGAGTTTGGTCGATGGGCTTTAGTGGTTTTAAATTTAATTATTGTAACAATGTTGGCATACTGGCTTAAGTCGGCTAAAGTTCGACTTATCTCTATTGCAATAGGGCTTATCATTGGTGGTGCTTTTGGTAACATTTATGATCGGGTCAAGTTTGGCGCTGTAGCTGATTTCTTCCAGTTTCATTGGACGGATTGGTATTTTGCTGTATTTAACGTTGCAGATAGTTTTATTTTCATAGGGGCAGTGATATTAATATTTCATTCGACCTTTGCAAAAGATAAGAACAAGGTTTAAAAGAGTAAGACTTGAAAAAAAGAGTAGACATAATGACTTCTATACTATCAAAAAGCAAAATGGCTTTTGTGGCAATTTGCATCTTAACAGTTCTTTCTGGCTGTAGCGGCCAAAGAGGACCAGATGAATATATGGTTTTAAAACAAGCCCCTTTATCATTGCCGCCTGACTTTTATTTAAGCCCAAATGGACCGACCAAAGACATTGACGAAGTTATCGACCCGCAGGAATTAGCCAAACGCGCATTATTTGGTGTAAATTAAAAAAGATACCTTCGTGAAGTGTCCTGTCTTTTGAACGTCAATTGAACAATTCCCACGGAGATGATTTTTGTCTATTCGCCTTCTTTCAGAAAATACCATAAACCAAATCGCCGCTGGTGAGGTGATCGAAAGACCTGCAAGTGCTGTGAAAGAACTTGTGGAAAATTCTATTGATGCTGGGGCAAAAAATATAGAAGTGGTTATGATTCAAGGGGGGCGTGAGCTTATAAGGGTGGTCGATGATGGCTTTGGTATGACCGCAGATGAGCTTGAGTTGGCCGTAGAACGCCACGCCACTTCCAAATTAAAAGAAGATGACCTTTCTAATATTGTGACCATGGGATTTCGGGGCGAGGCTTTGCCTTCTATCGCGTCGGTAAGCCGCTTTAGTTTTCAAAGTAGAGCCCAAGATGGCGATCAGGCTTGGAAACTATCCATAGAAGGAGGTCGTAAATCGGCGATTGTTCCCACGGCTGGAAGTCGTGGTTCTCAGGTTGATGTGCGGGATTTATTTTATTCAACTCCCGCCCGTCTTAAATTTCTTAAAACAGACAGAACTGAATTTTCACAAACCTTGGATGTGATCAAACGCCTCTCTATGGCAAATCCTGATATTGCTTTTTCACTTTATGATAATGAACGAAGAGCATTCCAAGTATCGGCAGGACAAGGGGAATTATTAGATAATCGTTTGCGGCGTCTTGGCGCTATATTGGGGGCGGAATTTACCGAAAATGCTCTGGAAATTAATGCGCTACGTGAAAATATGACCCTGGGCGGCTATGCAGGGCTTCCGACTTATAATCGCGGCAATGCGCAGCACCAGTATTTATTTGTTAATGGTAGGCCCGTAAAAGATAAACTTCTTAATGGTGCGGTACGCGGAGCTTATATGGATTTTCTTGCCAGAAACCGCCATCCTGTTCTAGCACTTTTTTTAGAAGTACCGACAGATATGGTTGATGTTAATGTCCATCCATCAAAAGCAGAGGTTCGCTTTAGGGAAGCAGGCGTGGTCAGAGGATTAATCGTCGGTGCCTTGCGTCACGCTTTATCAGAGGCTGGCCATAGAGCGTCAACATCGGTTTCAAACGCCGCTTTAGGGGCTTTTTCGTCTGAATATAGCGGTGCGACAATGCCGTTTCATAGCGGCCACAATCAACAAAACTTTCAATTACCGTCGACCAATTTATCAAAAGAGTTTTCAGAGCGATCATACGCCTATAATGCGCCCATGGGCAGGAATGAGGCGTTAGAAGTTGATACATCGGCTCTTTCATCCGAATCACAAGATTTATCAGAATTTCCCCTTGGCGCGGCGCGGGGACAGCTCCATGAAACTTATATAATTTCACAAACAAAAAACGGCATCATTATCGTCGATCAACACGCAGCTCATGAAAGACTAGTTTATGAGCGCATGAAAAAATATATGATTGATGGCAATGTACCAAGCCAAGTTTTATTGCTTCCAGAAGTGGTGGAAATTGAGCAAAACTCTGTCGATCAATTGTTGGCCAGACAAGGCGAGTTAAATGATCTTGGCTTAATTTTCGAGCCTTTTGGTGAGGGGGCTATCATTGTAAGAGAAGTTCCTGCTTTACTGGGTAAAGTGGATGTTAAGGGATTAATCCTCGATCTTGCTGATGAACTTAATGAACTAAATCAAGCCTTATCCTTAAAAGAAAAATTAGAAGAAGTATGTAGTAGCATGGCCTGTCACGGTAGCGTTCGCGCAGGGCGGCGTATGGCGACGGCGGAAATGAATGCACTTTTACGAGAAATGGAAATCACGCCCCATTCCGGACAATGTAATCACGGCAGACCTACTTATGTGGAACTTAAATTAAGTGACGTTGAAAAATTATTCGGGCGACGTTGAGGCATTATAGGCTAATATTGAAAATGTGGCATCGCCCATTTTTCGGCTCTTAAGCTCTTTAAAATGATCTGTGAAATCAATTTTTTCATCACTGGCATACTCGATAATGACACACCCTTCTGTTGCCAGCATTTTTTGACGTTCAATGGACTTTAATGTGGGACCGATCATTTCTTTATAGTATGGGGGGTCAAGGAAGATCAAATCATAGGGACTACCATTATTTATAAATTGTAATCCATCCATAATGACGTAAGAGGTGTTTTCAGGGCTATTGATCAAGGCAGTATTTTGTTTAATCAGCGAAATTGATTTGCGATCATTATCAACAAATGTTACATCAGCCGCACCGCGTGACAGTGCTTCAATACCAAGAGCCCCGCTTCCGGCATATAAATCAAGGATTCTAGAGCCGATAATGCCAGGCCCTGTTCCGTGTTCTAATATATTAAAAAGACTTTCGCGCATGCGATCTGTGGTCGGTCTAATATGATTAGAGGAAGGGGTGATTAATTTTTTCCCTCTATATTTACCGCCGATTATTCTCATTTACGTTTTGGCTTAGTGTTTTGGAATTTAGCGTCTTTAGGTTTGTTAATTCTCGGTTTGGTTTTCTTAGGCTCAGCATTTGTCTCTTTTTGTTGGGTGCGTTTTCTGCTTTTTGGCTTTGCGTTCTTTTTTGGTTTGCTTTTTGCCCAGCCCTCTGTTTTTGGCTGCTTTTTATTTTCAAGCGGATGATTAGCAACGTCGATGCCATGTTTTTCAAAATATTCTTTGCAATGATATAAAAGTTCACTATTGGCGACTTCTTGGATACTGCCGCGCTGTAATGTTTTTAATTCAAAGGGGCCATAGGACGAACGTAGTAGTCTCGTTACGGTAAGACCAGCATACTCAAGAAGTTTACGCACTTCTCGGTTTTTACCTTCTTTAATTTTAATGGTTAGCCATTGATTGACGCCTTCTTTGCGTTCATCAAGCGTTATTTCGACGCTTCGGTAATGAACCCCATCAATGGTGACACCTTTGCTTATTTCCTCAAGGCGTTTATGATGAAAACGGCCATTGATGCGCACTCTGTATGTACGAACCCAACCGGTTGCAGGTAATTCTAACCAGCGGGCAAGACCACCATCATTGGTGAGCAGTAATAAACCTTCGGTATTTAAGTCGAGACGACCTACAGAAATCACTCGCGGTATGTTGGCAGGTAATGCTTCAAATATGGTTGGTCGGCCTTCTGGATCGTAATAGGTGGTTAATCGGCCTGTGGGCTTGTGATAGATCCATAATTTTGTCGCTTCTGGTTGATTGACTTTTTGATCATCAACCGTGATGCCTTCTACCGTCGTAATGAGGGTCGCGGGGCTGTCCACTACTTTACCGTCGATTTTGACCATACCGGCAAAGATCATACGCTCAACGGCTCTACGCGAGCCGATACCTGCACGGGCGAGCATTTTTGCTATTCTCTCGCCTTTTGCAGCCTCTATTGGGGTTTCATTATCATCTGTCATCATTGTCACAACATAGGCCAAGTTTTTAAAAATGCAATCTTTGCTTGACCTTTTTATTCCCCTTAAGCAAGCTAATGATATGTCGTTATTTGATACAAAACATATGAAGCGCGCTTTGGACGCTGCAATTGAGGCTGGTCAGCGTGGAGAAGTGCCGGTGGGCGCGGTTCTTGTCCATGGCCCAAGTGATGAAATTATAGCAATCGCATCAAATCGGGTGATGGAATTAAAAGACCCATCAGCACACGCAGAATTGCTTGCCATAACCAAAGCTTGTGCTAAGTTAAATAATGAACGGCTCGTTGATTGTGATTTATATGTAACACTTGAACCTTGCCCTATGTGTGCGCAACTTATATCGTTTGCACGAATTCGCAGGCTCTATTTTGCCGCTAGTGATGAAAAAGGCGGTGGTGTTGAGAATGGGCCGCATATTTTTAATGCCAAAACATGCCATCATAAACCGCAAGTCTATGGAGGCATTATGGCTGAACAATCATCAAAAATATTGAAAAATTTCTTTAAAAGTCGCAGAAATCCTAAGAAGATCAAAGAGGATGTGAAACATGGATGAAATAATTGCTCAAGCCAATGCTTATTATATTTCAACAATAAACTGGCTGGAGGCTACTCTTTTTTCATATGAAAGCCTTACGCAACTGGTAATTGTTTTTTTACTATTAGTGTTAAGTTCTGGCATAGCCTATTGGCTTGGCCCCTTTATAGATAGACTTTTAAAGGATAGAAAACTTTATCAAAAAACGGAAAAATTCTGGAAAGCACTCTATTTACCGCTGACATGGTGGCTGATGGTTCTTGGTGCTTGGCAAATCGCCGATGGCCAAAATAGCCCGGTAATATTACTGAGAATGGCCACAAGTTTTATATCAGTTTGGGTTGTTCTTCGTTTGGTCACGCTCATGATTGAAAGCGAAGGTTTTTCCACATTGATTCGCATCACCACATGGAGTTTGGCGATCCTGAATGTATTTGGTTGGCTCGGTCCTTTCATAACGTTCTTAGATGTGACCACATTTTCCCTTGGCGGTAATGTGGTAAGCCTCTTGGGTGTCATTACCGGGATTACCAGTATGGTGGTTCTGATATGGAGCGGATTGTTTATTTCTGCTCTTATTGAAAATAAGTTAAAACTAGCGCCCAATGTTACGCCCTCTGCACAGGTATTATTGAGTAAATTATCGCGTATTGTCCTAGTTGTTCTGGCATTTTTGGTCGCCATATCAAGTATGGGTATTGATTTAACGGCTCTGGCTGTCTTTGGTGGTGCGATTGGTGTTGGTCTTGGTTTTGGTTTGCAAAAGGTTGTCTCAAACTTTATTAGCGGTGTTATTTTGCTCCTTGATAAATCCATAAAACCCGGTGATGTTATTGAAATTTCAAATACATATGGCCGTATTAATAAGCTCGCCGCGCGTTATACATCGGTCATATCACGTGATGGTCGTGAACATTTAGTGCCAAACGAAGATATCGTCACCCAGACTGTGATCAATTGGACATTTTCAAACAAACAAGTACGAAGACATCTACCCATAAATATTTCTTATAATAGTGATATCGATAAAGCTATGGAGTTGATGATGGCCGCTGCTGATGAAACGGCGCGTGTTATTAAGAACCCTGAACCAAGGGTACTGATTAAAGGGTTTGGTGATAACGGTATTGATCTAGAATTGCGTGTCTGGATTAGAGATAGTGAGAATGGCGTATCAAATATAGCCAGTGATGTTTATTTGGCTATTTGGCATAAATTTAACGAGGGAGGCATAGAATTTCCATACCCCCAACGAGATATTCATATTGTATCGGCAAAAGGACTAGAAGATAAAAAAGAGATACTTTAAAGGTTATTTCTTTTCTTTTAAAACATCTTTTAAGAATGTTATGAAATTGGAAAAGCCATGTTCGACCTCTCCCATATGCTCTTCAAGGTGATCTATCTCTAAATGCTGGTTATCCATCTTCCTTTTATCAAGCTCTTCTTGCAAATCGTTTAATGTTGATTTGGTCTGCTTAATCAGCTTCTTAAGTTTTTTTGTGGTTAGGGGTTCATTGTTGTCATGGGTCATATTATTTCCCCTTTCTTAAAATATGTTGGTGATGAAAATTAATACAGCGGGGAATATAAAGAATGCACCGAACACATATAAAATGGCCACTAATTTATTTTCCGAAGCCAGCCTAGCCAACCATAATGCTCCACGTAGGGGCAGGTTACGTAAAATTTTAACGCTGTATATGAGTATGACGGCAGTAGCATTAGTAAGAAAATGGACGACGGCAATTTGTAATGTCAACACTGCCGTCGGTCCAGAGATGGCCGTGGCGGCGAGTAATGCTGTGATCGTCGTGCCGATATTTGCCCCTAAGGTAAAGGGGTAGATTTGCTTTAATCTAAATACTCCTGAACCAGCAAGGGGCACCATCAGACTGGTTGTTGTCGATGATGATTGGACGAGAATGGTAATAATCATACCCGATAATATTCCAGTAACGGGTCCTTTACCAATGGCGTTATGCATAATTATTTTAGCGCGACCAACCATTAAAACTTTAAGAAATTTACCAATCAGTGTAATCGCCATAAAGATAATTAAGATGCCAAAAATAATTAGAATGAAATAGCCGATACTGTCAGAAATCAAATGTGATATATCAGTGAAGAAATTAATAATAGGCTTAGTTGCGGGCTTAATGAAGTTAAGACCTTTAACACTCATATTTTCTCCACCGACTAAATTCTCAGCCAAAAACCCTGCAATTTTAGACAGGGGTTGAAAAACAATTTCAAGAGGAAGAAAAATAACAACAGCCAGGAAGTTAAAAAAATCATGAACGGTTCCTGCGGCAAAAGCGCGCCTAAATTCTTTTTTTCGTCTGACATGGCCTAAACTGACGATGGTATTGGTAATTGTTGTACCGATATTGGCTCCCATAATCATTGGAACTGCTGTTTCAACAGGAAGCCCACCTGCAACTAAACCAACAATGATCGACGTCACCGTGGAGGAAGATTGAACCATTGCCGTTGTTAAGATACCAATGATAAGTCCCATAAATGGATTGGTCGCAAATTGGAAAAGTTCGGAAGCGTGACCCTTGGTTGCCCCTTTAAAGCCTGCTCCGATCATACCGACGGAGCTTATTAGTAAATAAACGAGAAAGGCTATGGCCATCCATTGAAAATATGAATTTAAGCGGTTTTGTGAAGAGGGGGTATCGGTCGATACTTGTGACATTTTTGACATACTCATTTTTCCGAAGAGTTGTTTAATATTAGCTTTATATTCCAATATTGTCACAAAAATACAATAATTCAAATATTAAAAATTTAAGATAGCTTTTTCAGATTAATTTTCTTCTCGTTCCACGGCCCGCCATCCTATATCCCGCCTGCAAAACCCTTGGGGCCAGTTAATTTTATCAAGGGCCTCATAAGCATTGTTTTGAGCTTCTTTTACCGACGATGCACGAGCCGTAATATTTAATACTCGCCCACCAACGCTGAGAATAGTAGAATCTCGTTTTTTAGTGCCAGCGTGGAATATAATAATATTATCCGCAGCTCCAGCCTGATCAAGGTTTTTAATTTCGCTGTTTTTCTCATAATTACCAGGATAACCATTTGCCGCCATGACAACGCTTAAGGCAACATCATCAGTCCAACTTACCCCAACCTTATCAATATTGCCATTGGCACAAGCCATCAGGGCAGGGACAATGTCTGACTGTAGGCGCATCATTAATGTTTGACATTCAGGATCACCAAAACGAACATTATATTCTATAAGCTCCGGCCCCTTATTGGTAATCATAAGACCAGCAAATAACACCCCTTTAAAAGGCCGTCCTTCGGCCTTCATTCCTTTTACTGTGGGCATAATAATCTCATTAATGGTTCGGTCGATCATGGCCTTGTCCATCACAGGTGCAGGTGAATAAGCTCCCATGCCCCCTGTGTTAGGACCCGTGTCACCTTCACCAACTCTTTTATGATCTTGGGCCGTGCCAAAAGGTAAGATATTTTCCCCGTCTGTTAATACAAAAAAGCTCGCTTCTTCACCCAACAAAAATTCTTCAACAACCAGCTCAGCGCCAGCTTCACCAAATTGACCTCCTAGAATATCATCAATAGCCTCATTTGCTTGGTCCATATTTTCTGCGATGATTACGCCTTTGCCTGCGGCAAGGCCATCCGCTTTAATGACGATCGGTGTGCCTTTTTCAGCGACAAACTTTTTCGCTGCACTGGCGTCTTTAAATCGACCATAAGCGGCGGTTGGAATATTATATTTTGCACAGAGGTCTTTGGTAAACCCTTTTGATCCTTCCAAAATAGCGGCGGCAGAACTTGGGCCAAAGGTGGTGATATTTTCTTTTATCAATCGGTCGGATAGCCCATCCACCAGCGGTGCTTCGGGGCCGATTACGACAAAATTAATATTTTTATCGATGCAAAATTTAACCACATCATCATGGTCAGATATATTTAATTCAACACAAATGGCGAGCTCCCCCATGCCGCCATTACCAGGGGCTACGTAAAGACTATCTGTGAGATCGGATTGAGCGATTTTCCATACCAATGAATGTTCGCGTCCGCCAGAACCAATCACTAAAATATTCATATTGAATTATCCTTTTTAAATTCTCTTCACTCTTGTATCATAGCTTTTTTGATAAACAAGTCTGCAATAAGTTTAAGATTAAAATAATGAATGATTATCCTTTTAATGATGAAACGGAGCCAACAAATACTCCGGAATATTCAGTTACTGAAATAAGCCTTGCCCTTAAACGCACGGTGGAAGATCAATTTGGCTATGTGCGTATTCGCGGCGAAATATCTGGCTGTAAAATCGCCGCCTCGGGTCATGTATATTTAAATCTTAAAGATGAAAAATCGGTGATTGACGGCGTCATGTGGAAGGGGGTCGCAGGGCGGCTTTCTTTTCGCCCAGAAGACGGATTAGAAGTGATCTGCACAGGCAAACTTACCACTTATCCCGGCCGCTCAAAATATCAAGTGGTGATTGACCGCATGGAAGTTGCGGGTGCTGGTGCGCTTATGGCGCTTTTGGAAAAACGAAAAAAAGAGCTGGCTGCGGAAGGTTTATTTGATGTTGAGCGCAAATTAAAAATTCCTTATCTGCCGAAAGTAATTGGTGTCGTGACCTCTCCGACGGGATCAGTTATTCGTGATATTCTACACCGTTTATCGGACCGCTTTGCTCGTCATGTTTTGGTTTGGCCTGTGCTTGTGCAAGGGGAAGGGGCGGCAAAACAAATAGCCAACGCCATTGATGGCTTTAACAATATTGATAAAGACGGTCCTATCCCACGGCCTGATGTGTTGATCATTGCCCGCGGCGGTGGCAGTTTGGAAGACTTGTGGTGTTTTAACGAAGAAGAGGTGGTTCGCGCTGTGGCGAGATCGACGATACCGCTTATTTCAGCGGTTGGCCACGAAACCGATACCACACTGATTGATTATGTATCTGATTTTCGCTCACCAACGCCGACGGCGGCGGCGGAACGGGCCGTGCCGGTTCGCGATGATCTGCTTTATACTATCAAAGATTTGGATATGCGCCATGACCGTGCGCTTTGGCGATATTTTAATGACCTTGGACAAAAAATAGAAGGCTTAGGACGCGGGCTTCCTAAACCATCAGAATTATTAAGCCTATCATGTCAACGCTTTGATGAATTATCTGACCGATTGCCGCGCGCCTTAAAAGTGGGGGTAGAGCGTCAATCCATGAAATTGGAGAGCATAAAAAGAATGTTACGCCCTGAAGTGATTATTGCGGATGTTAAACGCTCCCGTGAATATCTGCTCACATCAAGCGAAAGAATGAAGCATGCTGCACAAAATAGGCTTAAGCAAATAACAAGTGATTATCAAAGTCCTGCCCGATTATTAGAAAATCTAAGTTATCAAAAAGTTCTCGAAAGGGGCTTTGCGGTGATACGAGATGATGAAAATAAAGCATTAAGTGAGGGTAAAAATATCAAAAAAGGTTCGCATCTTGGCATTGAATTTCGCGATGGTGTCGTTGATGTGCTCGCAACAGGGACAATGCCGGCGACAGCAAAAAAGAAAAAACCAAAAACCAAAAAAGAAAAAACCAAAGACAATCAACAGGGGCAGCTTTTATGAAATATATATTAGCCGTTTTATTATATTTAAGTCTGCCTATTATGGTATTTTCCGCTGAACCTTCCCCTATCAAAGGGCCGCTTAAACAAGGGGGATATTATGTGGGTCACGTGGAGCGGGGCGATAAGGTCACTTTTCAAGGCGAAACCATAAAACTTTCTGACGATGGTACTTTTGTTATCGGTCTAGGCTGGAAATATAAAAAACAGGCCAATATTCGCGTTGATCATAAGGCGGGTGGTTATACTATGTATCATTTAGCTGTAATCTCTCACGATTATCAAACCCAAGAAATAACAGGCTTGCCGCCAAAATATGTATCCCCACCACAGGACGTACAGGAGCGCATAACGAGGGACGCTATGGCTGTACGTAAAGCGCGTGCTATTGATAGTGATTTACAAAATTTTCGCGAAAAAATAATCTGGCCCGTAAAGGGAAGAATAAGTGGGCGCTTTGGCTCACATAGAATATTGAATGGCGAGCCTAGAAGTCCTCATACAGGGCTTGATATTGCCCCGGGGGCGGGTGCCATAATTGTGGCGCCTTTGGGTGGTAGGGTCACTTTGGTCAGTGATCAATATTTTACTGGTAATACATTAATCATTGATCATGGACACGGGTTGAGTAGTGTTTATGCCCATATGCAAAAGACATTGGTAAAAGAAGGCCAAGTTTTAAAGCAGGGCGATCAAATAGGAATAGTCGGCATGACGGGCCGCGCCACTGGTCCTCATCTACATTGGGGTATCAATTGGTATTGTGAGCGGTTAAATGCAGGCATTGCATTGGATATTGAATAAAAAGTGAGGAAAGAATGCATATTCGAAACATTTTGAAATTAACAGGACTAATGATTGTAGCGACTTTAGGATCGGCTCAAAATGCTCAAGCTCAAACAGATCTTTGGGGCGGGGAAGTAAACGCGAATGTCGCGGTGGTAAGCGACTATAGATTTCGCGGTGTTTCTAAAACGGATAATGATTTTGCCGTGCAAGGCAACCTAGATTGGGTGTCGGATAGTGGTTTATATACAGGCCTTTGGGCCTCAAACGTTTCAGACTTTAAAGGGGCAGACCTTGAAACAAATTTATATCTAGGCATCAATAAAGAAATTAATGGTTTTATCTATGATGCGGGGTTTACGGCCTATGTTTATCCTGGCGGTACAAATGCTAATTATATTGAAACATATGGCTCAGTCGGTGTTGATTTTGGATTGCTGACAAGCTCGGTTGGTATGGCTTATATTTTCAGCTCAGATAATATCGGCAATCAAGATAATATTTATTTTTATAATAATACTCGCGCTAAAATTCCCAACACGCCCTTTTCCATTGAAGCCCATTTAGGGTACGAGGACGGCGCATTTGGCAATAAAAAATGGGATTGGAAGCTAGGGGCTAGTGTCTCATTTGATCAATTCGAAGTGGGTATATCATATGTCGATACCAACATCATCGGCAAACGTTCCGATAGCGGTGTAATTTTTAAAGTTGGCGCTTATTTTTAAGTGTCAATTTATGAGGTTGGCATCAAGATATTAAAGTTGAAATATTTTGAACCCGAATTCTAAGACCAGAAAGAACCTCTTGAATTTCGGAGGTTGCTCTTGCGGTTTCCGCGGACAAATTTTTGACTTCACCTGCAACCACGGCAAAACCTTTACCGGCATCACCAGCCCGTGCCGCCTCAATGGTTGCGTTGAGTGCTAGTAAATTTGTTTGCTTGGCAATCGCATTGATATTTTCCGACACTGAATCCACTTTAGAAATGTCATTTTGTAAATTTTCAATTTCTTCACGAATGCCAGACATCATTTTTTCATCGGGTTCTGATGTTTGTAGGGAATGACTATCTTGATCATTGAAGGTTTCTGTTTTTTGGCTCGCGTTTGCCGCCGCGATCATCGTTGTTGCGAGTATTGTGTAAACTGTTGCCCAAGCCGCTGAAACCTCATCAGTGAATAAATCCCCTAATCCTTTTTCCAGTGTCCAAAGTAAAGCTGCCCCCACAGTGTCATAGTCTTTTTCTTTTACACCATACTCCGCGTGGCGAACCCCTAATGCCTCCACAGCGGGAACAATAGTTTCAAGGCGGTTTAATCCACCAACGGCCGTCGCAAGCATTGACATAAGAGCCTGCCCCTGTTTTTTCATATCTCCAGAAAACAGAGGGCGAAGTGAAGGATCAAGTTCGAAAAGTCTGTTATAAAATATCTCGGCGGCTGCTTCTTTGATTTTAGCAACTTCTTTAAATGTTGATTGCACCAAGGCAATTTGTTCCGCCTGCATGATATTTCCTTTTTATAGATTAATTTATCTAGTGTATTTATCGTTATATATATTAGACGTCAATTAAATAGTTTTGCCGTAAGCTGAGGTGGTCCTAAAAAACTGGACAGTCTGTTAAGGTGTATCCAAACGTAAATT
>ERZ890510.1155-NODE-1155-length-17980-cov-7.724128_pt1 | contig 17980 bp, 15 predicted proteins | sample MGYA00521265_ERZ890510 | MGnify/ENA primary metagenome ERZ890510 (study PRJEB32303, sample SAMEA104408624) | aquatic metagenome | biome: Brackish water; feature: Chemocline; material: water | place: Baltic Sea | collected 2014-10-26T21:54:00 | depth 110 m ...
GAACTAAAAGAAAAAGAAAAAAAAATGTCTAATTATCCTGATACAAAAAAACATAATACCCTTCCTAAAGTTCTTCGTTATAGGGCTGAAACAATTCCAACAACTATAGCTTTACGCGACAAAGATCTTGGAATATGGAATGAGATAACATGGAAAGAATATCATGAAATAGTTTCTTATTTAGCTCTTGGATTAGCTAAAAGAGGATTTAAGTTAGGCGATGTAATTGGCCTTATAGGTGACAATAAACCTTCTTGGCTTTTCTTTGAACTTGCCGCTCAAGCAGCTGGTGGAATGAGCTTAGGAATTTATAGAGATACTCTTGATGATGAAGTGGGATATCTAATAGAGGCAGCAAAGGTAAACTTTGCCTTTGCTGAAGATCAAGAACAGGTTGATAAACTTCTTACCATAAAGAGAACTAAAAATAATAAAATTACTATTTTTTATGAAGATAGCAGAGGATTAAAAGAATTAAATGATCCACATATTATCGACATGGTCCAATTAATAAATGAAGGCAAGGCTATTGCAGCTAAGAATCAGAATTCTTACAATAAATTAATAGATTCAATACATGCTGATCAAAATGCAATACTTTGTACAACTTCTGGAACAACTTCAAATCCTAAATTAGCAATGCTACCAGGTGGTAAATTTATTGAACATGTAGTTAGATATTTGAATGTTGATCCTAAAACAATTGAAGATGAATATGTTTCTGTTCTCCCTTTCCCCTGGATTATGGAACAAACTTACGCAGTAGGTTTTAATATTATTGGAGGCATGAAGGTTAACTTTCCTGAAAGACCTGAAACGGCGATGGAAGATATGCGAGAAATTGGACCAACTTTTATGCTTGGCGCTCCAAGGCTATGGGAACAAATTGCAGCCGACATGCGGTCAAGAATTTTAGATGCACCTAAGATAACTCAATGGCTTTTTAATGTTATGTTAAAAAGAGGATTAAAAGCAGTAGATGAAGGTAAGAGGGATTTTCTTGCAGACAAACTCCTTTTCTCATCATTAAAAGACAGACTTGGCTTTAGTAAGGTTACTTCTGCAGCAACTGGTGGATCGGCCATAGGGCCTGAAACCTTTAAATTTTTCTTAGCTATGGGAATTCCATTAAGACAATTATATGGTCAAACAGAATTAATGGGAGCTTACACACTTCAAGAAGTACCTGAAGGTACAATGGATTGTGAAACAGTAGGCATCCCTTTTCCTGATTGCGAAATTAAGATTATAGATCCTGATCCAAATGGAATGGGTGAAATTATTACAAAACATCCAAGTATGTTTTCAGGATATTACAATGACGAAAAAGCATTTAAAGACACCATAAAAAAAGGTTGGATGCATACTGGTGATGCTGGCTTTATAGATAAAACTGGAAGATTAAATGTAGTAGATAGAATTAATGATATTGCTATAAAATCCGATGGTGTAAAATTTTCTCCTCAAAATATTGAAAATAAGTTAAAATTTTCTCCATACGTTGGAGAAGCCGTAGTGATTGGCTCTAACAAACCATATCTTACTGCAATTATTTGTATTAGATTTTCTATAGTTTCAAAGTTAGCTGAAAAATGGCAATTAGCTTTTACTTCATATACAGGTCTATCTGCCGATAAAAAAATATATGATCTTATCGAGAATGAAATTTTACAAGTTAATGACAAGTTACCAGAAAATACTAAAATTTCAAAATTTCTATTATTATTTAAAGAGTTAGAAGCTGATGATGGTGAATTAACAAGAACTAGAAAAGTTAGAAGAAGTGTAATTAATGATAGATATAAAAATATAATTAAAGATTTATATTCTGATAAAAATACAGCTTCAATTAATACCGAATTCACACTTGAAGATGGAAGAAAAAGTAAAATAAGCGCAACAATGGAAATTAGACATTTAATTGAGACAAAACAATTAAATACTAAGACAGCTAAGCCAAAAATCAAAAAACCTCAAAAAGGTAAGAAATAAATGAGTTTACAAGATCTACAAAATATTCCCTATGGCAAAAAAATTCTTGAGCTAAAAAATATTAGCTTAGCTTTTGGTGGAGTAAAAGCTCTAACTGATGTTTCTTTTGAAGTGAATAAAGGAGAAGTTTTTGCTATTATAGGGCCAAATGGTGCCGGCAAATCATCCATGTTAAATGTGATAAACGGCTTTTACAAACCTACAAGTGGCTTAATTAACTTTGCTGGAACAGATCGCAAGGGGATGGAACCAGAATTTGCAGCCAAAAGCGGTATTGCCAGAACATTCCAAAATATAGCTCTTTTTAAAGGCATGAGTACATTAGATAACTTAATGACGGGAAGATTATTAAAGCAAAAACAAAATTTTTTAATGCAAGCCCTTTACTTCGGCCCTGCAGGAAAAGAAGAAGAAATTCACCGTGAAAAAGTTGAACGGGTAATAGATTTTCTAGACCTCCAATCAATAAGAAGAACTCCCGTTGGATCTCTTCCATACGGCTTGCAAAAAAGAGTTGAGCTTGGCAGAGCATTGGCAATGGAGCCTGAAATATTACTTCTTGATGAGCCAATGGCAGGAATGAATGTAGAAGAAAAACAGGACATGAGTAGATTTGTTTTAACAGTTAATAATGAGTTTAAAACCACTATAGTATTGATTGAACACGATATGGGAGTGGTAATGGATATTTCAGATAGAATTGTTGTTTTAGATTATGGAAAAAAAATAGGTTCTGGTTTTCCACAAGAAATACGAAATAATAAAGCAGTTATTGATGCCTACTTAGGTGTGTCAGATGATTAATAAGGAAAATATTTTATGAGTGTTGATTTACTAAATTTTATTGAAACCGTTCTAAACGGATTGATGTCCGGAGTTATGTATTCCCTAGTTGCACTTGGATTTGTTTTAATATTTAAAGCTTCAGGTGTATTTAACTTTGCACAGGGAGTATTTGCTCTTTTTGCAGCTCTAACACTAGTAGGTTATCAAACAGGTCAAGTTCCTTTTGCTCACCTTATAAATGAACTTTTTGGTACAAATTATCATCATTGGTATGCTTCTATGCCTAACTTTCTAGCAATCATTTTAACTATGATAACTATGATTGCTTTAGCCTGGGTAATAGAACGACTGGTTCTAAAACATCTGATAAACCAAGAGCCTATTATTTTATTTATGGCAACAATTGGTTTAGCTTTTGTACTAGAGGGAGTTGGCGATTTAATGTGGGGCTCTAATGTAAAAGTCTTAGATGTAGGTATTCCAAGTGGAGGATCTGAATGGCTTCAACAAGCAACTATAGGACTTGCTCCTGAAGGCAGTGATTATTATGGAATGTATATTGATGTATTAAATGTATGGGCTTCAGTAATAGCTGTCGTTTTAGTGGTTTCTTTAGCTCTTTTTTCTCAATATACCAAAACTGGAAGAGCGCTTAGAGCTGTTGCTGACGATCATCAAGCCGCATTATCAGTTGGCATTTCATTAAGAACTATTTGGGTATTGGTTTGGGCTATTTCAGGGTTCATTGCAATGGTGGCAGGAATAATGTGGGGAACTGAATCTGGGGTGCAATTTTCATTATCCTTGATTGCTCTAAAAGCATTGCCTGTTCTTATTCTTGGAGGATTTACTTCAATTCCAGGAGCTATCATTGGTGGGCTAATGATTGGAGTGGGTGAAAAATTAGCAGAAATTTATATTGGTGGCTTTTTTCAAATTGGAGCTCTTGAGAACTGGTTTGCTTATGTAATGGCACTAGTATTTTTATTGTTTCGTCCACAAGGCTTATTTGGCGAGAAAATTATCGAGAGGGTTTAAGTTTAATGATTTACAAAGAAACAGGTCAATACAAGTCTTCATACAAGTCTGACCATGCTATTTTTCCTTTAATACAGGATAAAGTTCTCTTTAGCACCTTAATGCTTATTGCTTTTCTTGTAGTGCCCTTTTTTATTAACAGTTATTGGGAAAAGGCCATTTTAGTCCCTTTTCTAATTTTTTCTTTAGCTGCCATAGGCCTTAATATTTTAACAGGGTATTGTGGCCAAGTATCCCTTGGAACTGGTGGATTTATGGCTGTAGGGGCTTTCTCAACGTACAAAATTATGACTTCTTTCCCAGATCTGAATATAATGATAATTGTACTTATTTCTGGTGTAATTACTGCAGCTGTTGGAATTGTGTTTGGACTTCCTTCCTTAAGAATAAAAGGGTTTTATTTGGCTGTTGCAACACTTGCAGCTCAATTTTTTTTAGTATGGCTTTTCAATAAAGTTCCTTGGTTTTATAATTATTCTGCTACTGGCCAAATTACTGTTTCTGAAAGATTAATGTTTGGAATACCAGTTACAGGGGCAACAGCTCCTCCTTATGCAACATATTTATTTTGTTTAGTCCTTGTAGTTCTTCTTGGTTTTGCCGCAAAAAACATGATTAGAAGTAAAATAGGTAGATCATGGATGGCAATTAGAGATATGGATATTGCTGCAGAAATTATTGGAGTTCCACCTTTAAAAACTAAATTGTCAGCCTTTGCTGTTAGCTCATTTTTTATTGGCGTTTCTGGAGCTTTGTACTTTGCTGTTTTTCTAGGAGCCATTGAAGTAACGGAATCATTTGATATTATGACAATTTCTTTTCCAGTTTTATTTATGATTATAATCGGAGGTCTGGGGTCTATGTTAGGATCATTTCTTGGAGCTGGATTCATCGTTACCCTTCCAATTGGTTTAAAATTTTTAATGGTAGACCTTATAGGTCTATCTGCAGTGACAGCTAAACACTTTGAAATATCTATTTGGGGTCTTTTAATGATTGTTTTTTTAATTGTAGAGCCACATGGCCTTGCAAGACTTTGGTCCATCACAAAAGAAAAATTAAGACGATGGCCTTTCCCCTACTAAATAAAATTAGTAGGTTTTTTAAATATTTCTCAGGGAGGAACTAATGAGAATAAAACAACTTATAATTGGACTTACTAGTGCTGTAGTTGCGATTTCTGGTTTTGTGGAAATAGCAGTAGCAGATCTTAAATTTCCAATGCTTGTATACCGTACGGGAGCATATGCACCTAGCGGAATTCCGAATGCAGATGGTTTTGTTGACTACTATAAGATGATTAACGCTAGAGACGGCGGCATTGGCGGTGAAAAAATATTACACCCTGAATGCGAAACTGGTTACAAAACACAAGTCGGTGTAGAGTGCTACGAGAAAAACAAAGAAAACGCTATGGTTTTTCAACCAATGTCTACTGGTATTACTTATCAATTAATTCCAAAAGCAACCAATGATGGAGTTACTGTTTATTCTACTGGTTACGGAAGAACATCCGCTAAAAATGGTAAAGTTTTTAAATGGATTTTTAATGCTCCAGCAACTTATTGGGATGGAGCCTCAATAGCTGTTAGACATGTATTAAAAGAAAATCTGGGTAACATTAAAGGTAAAACAATAGCACTTGTTTATCATAACTCAGCTTATGGTAAAGAGCCGATTAGAACACTTGAAGTTTTAGCACAAAAACATGGCTATAAACTTATGTTATTACCAGTTGATCATCCAGGACAAGAGCAAAAGTCAACTTGGCTTAAAATACGTAAAAGCCGTCCAGATTATGTCTTAATGTGGGGTTGGGGTGTAATGAACTCTGTTGCTATAAAATCTGCAGCATCAATTGGTTTTCCGATGGATAAATTTATTGGAATTTGGTGGTCAGGATCAGAAAATGATGTGTTACCATCTGGTATGGAAGCTCATGGTTACAAGGCGCTAACATTTAACGCTCCTGGAGATAACTATCAAGTGCATAAAGATATTAAAAAATATGTATTTGATAAAGGTGAGCAATCAGGTGACGGATCTCATTTTGGAACAGTTCTATATAATAGAGGGCTTTTCCAAGCTATGGTTCAAGTAGAAGCTGCTACAGTTGCTCAAAAAATACATGGAACATCTAAAATCACTGCAGCAATGTACCGTGATGGAATGGAAAATGTAAAGCTTGATGCTAAGAGATATGAAGAGTTAGGCTTTAAGGACTTTGCACCTGCATTTGAGAACACTTGTGAAAATCATGGTGGAAGTGGTTTAGCTGCAGTTCAACAATGGGATGCAAAAGCTAAAAAGTGGAATTTAATCACTGAATATATGTACGGTGACACTGAAGTGGTTAATAAATTAATCGCAGAAGATTCTACAAAATACGCTGAAGAGCAAAAAATAACTCTACGTTGTAACTAAAAAATTAAAGAGCCTATTTAGATTTTAATAGGCTCTTTTTTTAAAAAAGGTAAATAAATATGGCTGACATTAAAGCAATAAATAACAATAAAAAATCAGATGAAACTGATGATATTCTGATAGTTAATAATATTGAAGTGGTTTACAGCCATGTTATTTTAGTTTTAAAGGGCGTAAGCTTAAATGTAAGAAAAGGCGGCATTACTGCTTTACTTGGTGGGAATGGTGCGGGGAAAAGTACAACGTTAAAAGCAATATCTACTTTATTAGCTTCAGAAAGAGGTCAGGTTACAAAAGGTTCAGTTAAGTTTAAAGATGAGTACATACATGAGCTTGATCCATCACAACTTGTTAAAAAAGGCGTTATTCAAGTTATGGAAGGCAGACATTGTTTTGAGCATTTAACAGTTGAAGAAAATTTGCTTACTGGTGCTTATACTAGAAGTAATGCAAAAGAGGTTAAACTTGATCTAGAAAGAGTTTATAATTATTTTCCAAGATTACGTGACAGAAGGACATCACAAGCGGGTTATACATCTGGCGGTGAACAACAAATGATAGCTATAGGTCGTGCTTTAATGGCAAAACCAACTATGATATTATTAGATGAACCTTCAATGGGTCTAGCTCCACAGTTAGTAAAACAAATTTTTGAAATTGTTAAAGAGATTAATAAAAAAGAAGGTGTGACAATTTTACTTGCAGAACAAAATACTAATATCGCACTTCAATACGCTGAATATGCATATATTCTTGAAAATGGACGCGTTGTTATGGAAGGCAGCGCTGAATCTATGAGAGATAACGAAGATGTTAAAGAATTTTATTTAGGTATATCTGGTGAAGGAAGACAATCATTTAAAGACGTAAAACAATATAGACGTCGAAAAAGATGGTTATAAAACTATAATGATAAATAAAAAGTTTTTTGATGATTTAGAATTGCGTTCTAAGGCTGATAGAGAGCTAGATCATTTAAATAAATTAAATATTCTAATTGCAACAGCACAAAATAATCCAAATCAATCTGAACGACTATCTAATAAATTAGAAAATTTATCTGATTTAAAATCAATTCCTTTATTACGAAAAACAGCTTTAATTAATCAACAAGTTGAAAATCCACCCTTTGCAAATTTAAATATTAGTAAAGTGATAGATTTTGCTCATATTTATAGATCTCCAGGACCTATTTATGATCTAGACGGTCACTCTAAAGATTGGTGGAGATTTTCAAGAGCATTACATGCTGCCAATATTGGTTATGGAGATATTGTTCAAAATTGTTTCTCCTATCATTTTACCCCTGCTGGAGCGATGTTTGAAGAAGCTGCGCGAATTTTAAAATGCACTGTTTTTCCTGCTGGAGGTGAGAATACAGATTTACAATTAGAAGTAATGCATACTTTAGGAACTACAGCATATATTGGAGTGCCTGATTTTTTAAAAATTATTCTAAATAAAGCTGATGAAAAAAACATACCTCTTACATCTCTTAAAAAAGCAGTCGTTACTGGTGGACCACTTTTTCCAAATGTCGCTCAAAACTTTAAAGAACGGAATATTCAAGTTCGCCAATGTTATGGAACAGCTGATTTAGGCTTGATAGCTTATGAGGCAGATGAAAACGATGGAATGATAATCGATGAAAATATTATCTTAGAAATTGTTAGACCTGGAACAGGTCATGTTATACCTGACGGAGAAGTTGGAGAAGTTGTAGTTACTGTTCTCAATAATTTAGAATTACCTATCATACGTTTTGCTACTGGAGATCTTTCTGCTATTCAAGAAGGCATAAGCTCTACTGGAAGAACCAACAAAAGAATAAAAGGATGGCTTGGAAGAGCTGACCAAACAACAAAAGTTAGAGGTATGTTTGTTCAACCATCTCAAGTTAATAAAGTTTTAGAAAATCTTAATTTTAAAAATAATAAAGCAAGAATGATTATTAGTCGATCCAATGATAGAGATGAACTTCATATTAAAATAGAGACTAATGTTACTGAGACATCTGAAATAAAAAATATCCAAGAAAAAATAATATCTGAAGTAAAAAATATTATAAATTTAAGAGGAACGGTAGAAATAGTTTCTGTTAATAGTTTACCAAATGATGGAAAAGTGATAGATGATACTCGTGATTTTGGAGAATAAAAATGATACTTAAAAATGTTAAAGCAGTTATTACTGGTGCAGGAAGCGGTCTTGGCGAAGGTACAGCAAGATATCTAAAAGAAAGAGGGGCAGAACTTCTATTAATAGATTTAAACGCCGATGGCCTTAAAAATGTTGCTGATGAAATTGGTGCCAAGTATTTTGTTGGAGATGTATCTAACGAAGAAGAAATGAAAAAGGCTATAACCGATTTTAATGGAATTAATTGTTTAGTTAATTGTGCTGGAATTGCTATTGGTGCAAAAGTTGTTTCTAGTAGAGGAATGCATGATCTAGCACTTTTTGAAAAAGTATTAAGAGTGAACTTAATTGGAAGCTTTAACATGCTAAGATTATGTGCTGATAAAATGCAAAGTAATGAACCTGATCATGAAGGTGAAAAGGGTGTTATTATAAACACTGCATCAGTTGCAGCATTTGATGGACAAATTGGACAAGCTGCGTATTCAGCATCAAAAGGTGGAATAGCAGGAATGACCCTTCCTATTGCTCGTGAACTTGCATCAAATGGAATAAGAGTTAACACCATTGCACCAGGACTTTTTGCTACTGCAATGTTATCAGGTATGAGTGAAGAAGTTCAACAAAGCTTGATAGCGACAACTATATTCCCAAAGCGTCTTGGTACACCTCTAGAATACGCTATGTTAGTTGAAAGCATTTTAACCAATGTTATGTTAAATGGTGAAACTATAAGACTTGATGGCTCTGTTAGATTAGCTCCTAGATAAAACCTATTCACAGAAAAATTATCCTGTCATGAAACTTAAACCGATGTATTTTGAAGATTTTTCTGTTGGAATGACTTTTGAAACAGATGGAACTTTAATTTCAAAAGATGAAATAATAGATTTTGCTTCAAAATACGATCCACAGACTTTTCATTTGGATGAAGAAGAAGCAAAAAAAGGACCTTTTGGACAATTAACATCTAGTGGTTTTATGACATTAGGGAAATCATTTACGCAAATTTTTAAAACAGATATTTTTAACGGAACAGGTATGGGTGCTTGGGGACTTGATGAATTAAGATGGACAAAGCCTGTATATCCTGGTGATGTTTTAAAAACCAAAGTTGAGGTTTTAGAGACTAAAAAATCAAGTAAAAATCCAACTAAAGGAACTGTCCGATTAAAGCAAACCGTAACTAACCAAAATGATGATATTGTAATGACATGGATATCAAACTCTATGTTAAAAACTAAACAGGATAAATAAGCCCATTATTACTTTATCCAGCCAGAGTAACCTTCGTCCATACTAAAGGCATTTATAAATCCTTTTTCTGCAAAAAAATTAGCTGCCGACTTGCTTGAATTCCCGTGATAACAATAAATTAACAATGTTTCATCTTTATTTTTTTCTTTAATAAACGATTCAATATTAATATTTTCAACATGCATAGCATTATTAATATGCCCCTGTGAAAAAGAGTTAAAATCTCTGATATCAATAATTGTTACATTATCTTTTTCAAGAAGCTTTTTAGTATCTTCAATGGATATACATTTAAAAGTCATATTAAAATTTATAAAGCCTCAATTATAACAGAAATTCCTTGACCACCACCAATACACATAGTTGCCAATCCGTATTTTCCTTTACGTTTTCGAAGTTCATAAACCAGTTTGGTCATAATGATTGCTCCTGTTGCCCCGACAGGATGACCAAGTGCAATTGCACCACCATTAACATTAACCTTTTCAGGATCTAAACCTAATTGTTTGTTAACAGCACAAGCCTGAGCGGCGAAAGCTTCATTTGACTCAACTAAATCTAAGTCAGATACAGTTAGTCCGGCTTTATTTAAAGCCATTTTTGAAGCTGGAACCGGCCCCATTCCCATTTCATCTGGATCAACTCCACCAAAGCCATAAGAGATAATTCTAGCCAATGGCGTTCCTTTTTTTGCTTTATCTCCATTTGCCAAGATTAATGCAGCAGCACCATCGTTTATGCCTGATGCATTGCCAGCAGTAACAACGCCATCTGTTTTAAAAGCGGCTCTTAAGCCAGACAAAGTTTCTGAGGTAGTATTTGGTTTAGGATGTTCATCAGTATCAAAAATATCAATCCCTTTCCTAGTTTTAATTTCAATTGGTAGGATTTGATCTTTAAAAACACCATCATTAATAGCTTTGCTTGCTCTCTGCTGACTAGTCAAAGCAAATTGATCCTGCATATCTCTACTAATTTGATATCTACTAGATATGTTTTCAGCAGTAATTCCCATATGTCCATGTCCAAAAGGATCATGAAGAGCTCCAAGCATCATGTCATGTACTTTGCCATCACCCATTCTCGACCCCCAACGAAACCCATCAATTATATGAGCTGAATTTGACATAACTTCAACTCCACCTGCCATTGTCAAAGAAGCGTCTCCAAGAGCTAATAATTGTATTGCACTAATAATTGCCTGTAATCCAGATCCACATAATCTATTAACCGTTAATGCAGCAGATTCTTTGCTCAAACCAGCTTGTAGAGCTATAACTCGACTAACATACATATCTCTTGGCTCTGTATGAATGACATTTCCAAAAACAGCATGTTCAATTTCTTTTGGATCATAACCGGATCGCTTAATAGCTTCTTTTGCAACTAATGTCCCTAAATCAACTGGACAGAAACTTTTTAAACTTCCACCAAAACCTCCAATGGCAGATCTGTTTGCTGACATTATAAATACATCATTCATTTTAACTTTCCTCCTAAGATATTATATTATTACAACTTTAATTTGATAAACTTAAATCTAATTCATTTAAGCTTGTAAAAAATTTATCAACTCTATTATTATCTACCTCGCCTATTTTTGAAGGCTTCCATAATGGCTTTCTGTCTTTATCAACAAGCATTGCCCTTACTCCTTCAAAGAAATCACCTATTTGAAGACAGTTTTGAACCATCCTATATTCCATTATGAGCTCTTCTTTTAAACTCATGTTCTTAGCTTCTCTAATTTGTCTTAATGATATTTTTAAAGAAGTTGGCGATTTATGTTTTAATTCATCAAATTGAGCCTTTAGAAAACTATTTTCATTTCTTAATAGTTCTTCACATTTCTCAAAAATCTGCTCTATTGTATCAAAAGAAAATGCTTCTTTAAGAATTTTTTCATTATCTGGCAATACACTATCTTCAATACTTGGTTTCTGAGAAAAATTATCTATACAGCTTGAAACGTCATCATTATTTTTTGGAGAATTCAATATTATTTTACTTCTTAAATTAGAAATTTCATTTGAAGGAACAAAGTGTGTAGCAAGACCTAATGACATTAAATCATATGCTTTGAGCCTAGCGCCGACAAGAGCTAACCACGCGCCAATGCCTTTGTCTAGCTGACCTAACAACCAACCTCCTCCAACATCTGGAAATAATCCTATTGCTGTTTCAGGCATTGCAAACATCGTTTTATCTGATGCTACTACATGACTGCCATGCATGGAAATGCCAACGCCTCCTCCCATAGTAAAACCGTTAATAAGTGCAATAAACGGTTTAGAATAATTACTAATTTTATAATTTAAAGTATATTCATCATAAAAAAATGATCGAGATAATTCAGTAGGAGGACCTCCCTCAGCCAACACTTCTTTTCTTAATTTAACAACATCACCACCTGCACAAAAGGATCTGTCTCCAGCTCCTTCAATTATAACACAGTTAATATCCTCTTTTTTTTCCCAAACATTTAAATATTTATTTATCTTTTGTACCATAGGATATGTAAGAGCATTTAATCTATCTGGTCTATTTAACGTTATGATCCCAACACCATTTTCTTCTATGAATATTACTTCATCTTCTGACATTATCTTCTAACCCTTTTTATAAAAACTAATTACCTTTTAATTTTCTTGATATTATAACTCGCATTATCTCATTAGTACCTTCGAGTATCTGATGAACTCTTAAATCTCTTACAAGCCTTTCTAAAGGAAAATCTTTTAAATATCCATACCCTCCATGAATTTGAAGCCCCATATCACATATATTAGAACATATGTCTGTGGTAAACCGCTTTGCCATAGCGCATAGTTTTGTTGCCTGGGGATCCTTGGCATCTAAACTAGATGCCGCCCTCAAGACCATTAACCTTGAAGCCTCTAATTCCGTAGCCATATCAGCCAACTTAAATTGAGTTACCTGAAATTGATCAATAGATTTACCAAACTGTTTTCTTTCTGCAGAATAACTTATAGATGCTTCTAATGCAGCTCTTGCCCCCCCTAGAGAACAAGCCGCAATATTAACCCTTCCCCCATCTAATCCTTGCATAGCAATTTTAAACCCTTCTCCTTCATTACCAACAATATTTTCAAGAGGTATTTGACAATTATCAAAATTTACCATGGAAGTATGTTGACTATTCCAACCCATTTTTTTTTCTTGTTTACCAAAAGAAAGGCCTTCAACCCCTTTTTCAACTAATAGACACGAGACTCCCCCTGGCCCTTCACCCCCAGTACGACACATAACTGCAAAAACATCACTAGTCGGTCCGCCAGATATAAAACTCTTTGACCCATTTAAAATATAATGACTATTACCTTTTTTTGACGCAGTTGTTTTCAAGGCCGCTGCGTCAGACCCTGAACCTGATTCTGTTAAACAGTAACTAGACATTATTTCCATAGTTGATAATTTATTTATAAACTTCTTTTTAATACTCTCTGAGCCATGGGCATCAATCATCCAAGTTACCATATTATGTATTGATAAATATGCTGCTGTAGATACACAGCCTCTTGATAATTCTTCAAAAATAATGGCGGCATCTAATCTATTAAGACCTGAACCACCATGATCCTCACTAACATATATGGCTGCCAAACCAAGTTGAGCTGCTTTTTTAAGTGTTTGAATTGGAAAAATTTCATTTTGATCCCATTCAGATGCATGAGGCATAAGTTCAGTCTCAGCAAAATTCTTTGCCATCTCTTTAATTGCCATTTGTTCATCGTTATATTCAAAATTCATTCTCTACCCCCCATGTAAAAAACTTAATATAAAATAGATATTAAAATTTAGAAGAATTCAAGATCATTTCTGATGCTTTTTCTGCAATCATTAACGTAGGAGCGTTAGTATTGCCCGACGTAACAGTTGGCATAATAGAAGCATCTACAACTCTTAAGCCTTGAATTCCTCTGACACGCAACTGTGGGTCTGTAACTGATGATGAATTCGATCCCATAGCGCAAGTACCCACAGGATGAAAAATTGTAGTTCCAATATCACCCGCTACTTTTTTGAGATCCTCATCTGACTGAAATTGTATTCCAGGAGCGTGTTCTATAGGATTATATTTTTTCATTGCTGGTTGAGAAATTATTTTTCGAGCTAGCCTTATAGATTGTGCTGCAACGATTCTATCTTGTTCTTCCGACAAGTACCTTGGATCAATTGATGGCGCCTCTTTATTATCTTTTGATACTATGTGCACACTACCTCTACTTTGAGGATTAAGATTACATACACTTGCTGTTAATCCTGGAAAATCATGAAGAGGATCTCCAAATTTATCTAAAGACAAAGGTTGAACATGAAATTGTAGATTCGGCGTTTCATATGAGCTATCTGACATAGCAAAAACACCCAATTGACTTGGAGCCATGGACATTGGCCCTGTTCTTTTAAGAGCATACTCTAGAGCTATAGCCATTTTACCAAAAACAGAATTAGCTCTCTGGTTAAGAGTTTTAGCATTTTCTAATTTATAGATTACTCTTAATTGAAGATGATCTTGTAAATTTTCACCTACATTATTACTTTCAACCTTTGTATCAATTCCTAAATTTGATAATATTTTAGGATTTCCTATCCCAGACAATTCTAGAATCTTAGGAGAGCCAATTGATCCTGCTGATAGAATAACTTCTTTATTCACTAATATTTTTTCTAACGCTCCATTTCTTGAAACTTCTACACCAACAACTTTTTTGTTTTCAATAATTAACTTATTAACTTCACACTTGCTAATAATCTGTAAATTTTTGCGTTCTTTAATTGGTTTTATGAACGCTTTTACAGCATTCCATCTGAAACCAGATTTTTGATTTACCTTAAAATATGAAACACCATAATTATTTCCCTCATTAAAATCTTCAATTTTAGGAATGCCTGCTTCTACTGTTGCATCTTGGAAACTATCTAACACATCCCATGAAAGTCTTTGTTGCTCTACTTTCCATTCACCGCCTACACCATGAAACTGATTTTTCCCATCATAATTATCTTCCATTTTTGTAAAGAAAGGCAATACATCATCCCAACCCCAACCTTGATTCCCCATTTGTCTCCATTGATCGTAATCATTTGCTTGCCCTCTCATATAAATCATTCCGTTTATTGAGGAACATCCACCCATAACTTTTCCTCTAGGATAATTTAATGAGCGTCCATTTAATCCATTCTGAGCGGTGGTTTTGAATAACCAATCTGTTCTTTTATTTCCCATACAATAAAGGTAACCAACTGGGATATGTATCCAGTGATAATTGTCACTTCCTCCGGCTTCAATCAGTGCTACAGAGTGTTTTCCATTTTCTGACAATCGATTCGCTAATAAGCATCCTGCTGTTCCGGCTCCAACAATAATAAAATCGAATTTTTGGGACATAACAAAATACCTTTTTATAATCCTTACTAAATAAGAAATAATTTTTATTTATAATAGCCAGTCTAAGTAATATTAACCAAGTTAAAAATAATTATTTAGAGTTTTCTTAAAAAAGTTTAAGGTAAGATTTTTTCGATTTAAAATGAAAGTTGATTATGACAGAAATAGATAATTCCTTTGATGATGAAGATCTTTTTATAGCAGATATTTTATCTAAAGTTAAAACCATTGCTATGGTCGGGGTAAGTAAAAACTGGAAACGACCATCAAACTTTGTCATGAAGTATCTTCAAAAGCATGGCTATAAAGTTATACCTGTTAACCCTGGAACTGCTGGGCAACTCATACTTAATGAATTATGTTATGCCTCACTTGCTGAAATACCTATTAAAATAGATATGGTTGATATTTTTAGGCATAGTGATTTTTGCGCTGATGTCACTAGGGATGCCATTAAGATTGGTGCACAAACGGTTTGGATGCAATTAGGGATTGAGAGTAAAGAAGCAATTAAACTAGCCAAGGAAGCCAATATAAATGTTGTTTATAATAAATGTCCTAAAATGGAGCATTCAAAATTATCTGGAGCTCTTGGATTAGCTGGTTTTAATTCTAAATTAATTTCAGCAAAAAGACCTAACGTTCAAATCGCACCTCCCCCTGCCCGAAATGGCGGAATTGTAAAGTCAAGTGAGTTAGAAACTCTTGCTATACATGCTGGAACAAAACCAGATGCTTCAACTGGCTCAAGGGGTATGCCAATTTATCAAACAACAGCATTTACATTTGACGATACCGATCATGCAGCAAGTTTATTTAATCTTCAAGAACCTGGAAACATTTACGCTAGATTATCTAATCCTACAACAGCAGCGCTTGAACAGAGAATAGCAGCATTAGATGATGGGTTAGGGGCATGTTGCGCGGCATCAGGTCATGCTGCACAAATGCTTGCGCTATTCCCTTTAATGGCTCCTGGCATGAAAATAGTTGCTAGCTCAAAGCTATATGGAGGATCAATAACTCAATTTACAAAAACATTTAAAAACTTCGCATGGGAAGCTGAACTTGTAGATGTATCTGATTTAGAAGCTGTTAAATTAGCTGTTAAAGAACCTAATGTACGAGTTTTGTTTGCAGAAAGCCTAGCAAATCCAGATGGTAATATTAGTGATATTTCTGCTTTAGCTGAAATTGCTCATGAAGTTGGCATCCCACTTGTCATTGATAATACAATGGCAACACAAATTTTATGTCAACCTGGGAAATTTGGAGCAGATTTAATTATATATTCTACTACAAAGTTTCTTTCTGGACATGGTAATGCAATGGGCGGAGCTGTTGTCGATATGGGCAATTTTGCATGGGATAAAGGAAGGGATTATTCAAAACTAACTAAACCGGATAGTTCATATCATGATATTAGTTTTTATGAGAGTTTTGGAAGTCATGCTTATATAAATTATTGTCATGCAAGTGTTCTTAGAGATCTAGGGGCAACAATGGCCCCTCTAAATGCTTATTTAACATTAATTGGATTAGAAACGCTGCCTCTTAGAATGAACCAACATATGAAAAATGCAGAAATCATTGCTAAATTCCTTAAGTCTCATTCAAAAGTTGATTACGTTTCTTGGGCTGGGTTTAATGAAAATATTTATCATGAACTTGCTAAAAAATATTTTACTAATGGCTTTGGATCCGTTTTTACTTTTTCAGTAAAAGGCGGTTATGAGAGTGCCAAAAAATTAGTAGAAAATTGTAATTTAATATCTCATCTGGCCAATGTCGGTGACACAAAATCATTGATAGTTCATCCAGCCTCAACAACTCATAGACAACTCAGCCCAGAACAAAAAGAAAAGTCTGGAGTGGGAGATGCAATTGTACGTATATCAGTTGGTTTAGAAAGCTATAAAGATATAATATCCGACTTAGATGGAGCTTTATCAGTAATTTAATTTGAAAATTAAGTTATTCATTCCATGACGGCACTCTTTTTTCTAGAAATGCGTTTATACCTTCTTGCGCATCTAACTCTAGCATATTCATTGCCATCACTTCAGAAGTATAGTTATAAGCTTCCGCAACAGGCATTTCCAATTGTTTATAAAAGGCTTCTTTACCAATTGTAACTGTTGAACGTGGCTTAGAAACAATTAAATTAGCTAAGGCTAAAGTCTTCTTTTCAAGTTTATCAAAAGAAACACAATGATTAATTAATCCAAAATCAACAGCTTCATTAGCACTAAGCTTTTCTCCTGTTAAAAGCATTTCCATCATTTTTTTTCTACTAATATTTCTTGATACTGCAACCATTGGAGTTGAACAAAATAAACCTATATTAACACCAGGTGTCATAAAAGTTGCCTGCTTTGAAGCAACCGCTAAATCACAGCTAGCTACCAATTGACATCCTGCTGCAGCTGCAATTCCACAAACCTCTGCAATAACCGGTTGAGTTAATCCCATAATAGTTTGCATTAAATGAGAGCATTCATTAAATAAAATTTTAAAAAATTCTTTATTATTTTTATTTCGTTTTAATTCCTCTAAATCGTGACCGGCGGAGAAACCAGGACCTTCTGAAGAAATAATCAAAACTCTTACATTGGATCTAGAGGATATTTCTTTTAAAGAATATGTTAAACTTTTCATCAATTCTAAAGATAAAGGATTATGTTTTTTTCCATTAGTTAACTCTATTCTGACAATATTTTTTGTAACATCATGTATTTTTATTAAATTTTGCATCTTCATACTACCAATTTTTAATATTTATTATATTTATAAATAAACTACCTTTCTATTAACTATGAACAAATAATCGATTTTGTAAATTTGATTTTTTTTTGAAATCATTTTTATTTCCTCTAGTACATAATAATATATAGTTAATAATAACGACTATTTGGAATAATATATTCTTAA